>Ga0207428_10000054_pt1 | contig 175237 bp, 180 predicted proteins | sample RhiMethybrSRZTD1_FD_187600 | JGI IMG/M metagenome (GOLD analysis project Ga0207428, IMG submission 187600) | Populus rhizosphere microbial communities from Tennessee, USA - Rhizosphere MetaG P. TD hybrid SRZTD1 (SPAdes) (version 3) | ecosystem: Host-associated > Plants > Roots > Rhizosphere >... | reverse complement strand
GCGCGCGGAGGATGCCGCCTTCCACCAGGTCGAGGAACGCCGCCGACACCTCCTCGGCGCCCCAGCGGCCGGCGGGGTTGTACCACTTGTAGAGCCAGTTGAGCATGCCGAGCATGCCGAACACGATTAGGCGCGGCGGCACGTCGCGGAACACGCCGCGCCGCACCCCCTCCGACACGATCGCCTCCACGCCCTTGTCGTAGCGGTCCTTCTGCGCGGCGAGGACGCGGGCGATGCGCGGAGGCAGGTTCGGCTCCTCGCTGAAGAAGACGGTGAGAAACGATCGATTGGCGATCACGAAGCGCACGTGCTGCCGCACCACCCGGCGCAGCTTCTCCTCCGGACCCAAGTCGGAGCGCTGCACGAGGGCGAGCTCCCGCGTGAAGCCCTCGATGGTCTCCCGCGAGATCGCCGCGAGCATGTCCTCCTTGGCGTGGAAGTAGCCGTAGAGGGAGGCTTTGGACATGGCGAGCCGCGCGGCGATCTCGTCGAGGGTGGCGGCGCGGTAGCCGCGCTCCCGGAAGAGGTCCGCCGCCGTGCGCAGGATGCGGTCGCGCACCGCTTGGCGCCTCGGCTCCATGCCGGGAGTCTACTTGACCGCGCGCGTCCGTCCATGGTAAAAACTAGCGAGTTCAAAAAGTTGACCGTCTAGTTCACCCCCAGCGGCAGGAGGTTTTGCATGGACCGGCGCGTCATTCCCAGCGCGATGGACACGGTGTTCGAGTTCGACTACACCGTGCAAGCCGAGGACATGCGGGGCCTCTACGAAAAAGCCAAGCGGGATCAGTGGAACGCCAGCCGCGACATCAAGTGGGACGCGCCCGAACCCGCGGACGGCCGCGTCCTCGCCGATGAGCTGGTGGACATCCACGGCAGCCCCATCTGGGAGCGACTCACCGAGAAGGACCGCGTCGAACTCAACCGCCGCATCACCGCCTGGCGCCTCTCGGTGCTCGTGTACGGCGAGCAGGGCGCCCTCCTCGCGTGCAGCCAGCTCGTCGACACCGTGAAGGGGACTGACGCCAAGTTCTTCCAGGCCACCCAGGTCGCCGACGAGGCCCGCCACAACGAGGTGCTCGAGCGCTACATCCAGCACCGCCTGGGCGGCCTCCACTACCCGATGCCGGAGAACGAGCGCTTCATCTTCGACGCGATCCTCACGGACTCCCGCTGGTACATCAAGACCATCGCGCTGCAGCTCGTGGCCGAGACCTTCGCGGTGTCCATGTTCCGGATGATGCAGGAGTGCGCAGTCGACCCGCTGCTCTCGGAGATCTGCGGCCGCATCCTGCAGGACGAGTCGCGGCACATGGGCTTCGGCATGCTCGCCCTGCCCGCCATCGTGCGCGAGGCGGGCGAACGCGAACGGCACGAGATGGAAGACTTCACCTGCACCGCGATCGAGCGCGTGCTCACCGGCTTCTTTCCCGCCGAGCCCTACCGCGACATCGGCTTCACCCCGGCCCAGATCGCCGAGGTCCAGACTCACCGGCGCGGGGTGGCGGCGCGGAACGACTACGCGGTGTTCCGGAAGCACTTCCGGCGCGAGATGCATGGTGCGATGGTGTCGAACCTCGCCCGCATCGGGCTCCTCACCGAGCGCGTGCGCCCGCGCCTGGAAGCTCTCGGGATCCAGCTCCCCGCGACCGCCTAGCCCAGCAGGGCCCGGATTCGCTCGGCGCGGCGGGCGAAGGCCTCGTGGATGCGCACGCTCGCGCCCAGGCCGTCGAGGGCGAGGGCGAGCGGCCCCCCGGGTAGCCGGTAGGTGACACGGTCCTCCACCCACGTGCCCGGCGGCCCCCCAGGCGCCTCGCCTTCCGGGCCCTCCAGGAAGCGATGGCGATGCTCCCAACGGGCGAACGGCCCGCGCACGAGGGCATCCACGAAACGGTAGGGCGGGTCCCACTCGCGCACGATCACGCGCCACGCGGTCGGGATCCCGAGGATGGAGAGCCGGAAATCGAGCACTGCGCCGGCTTCGAGGGGCGGCGGCGGCACGCGCCAGCGGAGCCTCGGCATGACGCGCGCGAGATTCTGAGCGTTGGCGAAGAAGGCGAACACGTCGGCGCGCGGTCGCGGAAGCCACAAGCGCGTCTCGATCACGTGGTCCGGCATGCGGGCCGCGTTATCATACGCAGATGCTCGGCGGTGGTCAAACGCGTCCCTATTTGATCCTGACCCTCATCGCCGCGCTCTGGGGCTCCTATCCGGTCTTCGCCAAGATCGCCCTCGCCCATTTCCCGCCCTACGTGCTCGTCTCGCTGCGCACCACCCTGGCCTCGGCGTTCCTCGCCGTGCTCCTGTTTCGCCGCGGCTTCGACGAGTTCCGTGCCCTCTCGTGGGCGGACGTCCGGACCTTCGCGGTCCTGGGCTTCACGGGGATCTTCGTGTCCACCGGCGGCACGTATCTCGGCATCGCGTTCACCACCGCGTCGAGCGCTGCCCTCCTGCAGGCCGCGTCGCCGGTCATGGTCGCGGTCGGCGCGCGGCTCTACCTGCGGGAGCGCCTGCGGCGGCGCCAGTGGGCGGGCGTGGGGCTGTCCACGCTGGGCGTGCTCCTCGTGGTGACGCGCGGGAGCTGGCGGGCCATCGCCCACCTCGAGCTCCTGCCCGGCGACTTGATCATCCTGCTCGGGCAGGCGGGCTGGGCCGTCTACACGGTGTACGGTAAGCGCGTGCTCGCCGTGCACTCCCCCGCCCTCGCCACGACCGCCGCCTACGTGCTGGGTTCGCTGATGCTGGTCCCCGTGCCGTTCCTCACCGCTCGCTTGTTCCCCGCCCCCGACTGGGCGTCACCCGCGGCGTGGGCGGTGGTGCTGCTGCAGGCGATGCTGGGGGCGATCGCGCACGTGTGGTGGTACCAGGGCGTGCACCAGGTCGGGGCCAGCCGGGCCGGCATCTTCATGAATCTCCAGCCGGTGGTGGGTGTGGTCCTGGCGTGGATGATCCTCGGCGAGGACATCGAGCCCGCCGAGATCCTCGGCGGGCTCGCCGTGCTCGCCGGCGTTGGCATGACCACCCGGGTCAGCCGAGCTTCTTGACCTCGGCGAGAATCTTGTCGGGATCGGGCAGCTCACCGCGCCCATAGCGCTCGATGAAGCGCACCCGTCCCTGCGGATCCACGATGAACGTGGCGCGGAGGTTGGCGTTCCAGTCCGGCCAGTACACGCCATAGGCCTTCGCCACGTCGCGGTGCACGTCGGAGAGCAGCGGATAGTTCGAGATCCCCACCGACTTGGCCCAGTTCTCGTGGCTGAAGGGACTGTCCGTGCTGATACCCAGGACCTGGGTATTGGCCGCCTCGAAATCCCGCACACGGCGGTCGAAGGCGGGCATGCAGGTCGATCAGCCAGGCGTCCAGTCCAGCGGGTAGAACAGGAGCACGATGTGCTTCCCGCGGTAGTCGTGGAGGCTCACGTCCTTCAAGCCGATGGTCTTCAGAGTGAAGTCGGGAGCGGCATCTCCCACTCCCAGCGTCTTCGCGTCGCTCACCGCGTCATCCCTCCTCTGGCCCGCCGCGCGGGCCGCTCGTCGGAAAGTCTCGAGGTGCCCTCGGCCGGGCGCGCCCCGGCCCGTGTCCCGAGCGCGCGCCGTGGCAGCGTGGCCGCGGGCTTCCGTTGCGCGCCCCACAAGCGCCGCCGTCGCGCCTCGAGCGGGGCGTCCTCGAGGCCGAGAAAGCTCGCCGCCGTCATCACGCGGCCGGTGTCCCAGAGCCGCCGGAAGCGTTCGGGGTAGCTCTCCTCGCGCACGGCATGGTGATCCATGATGACGCGGCACCCGGTGCGATCGATGATGCGCAGCAGGTGCTCCACGCCCTGCTCCACATGGGCCCGGCCCAGCCGATGCTCGAGATACGCCGGCGGCCCCGAGAGATAGAGGAGACTCGGCCGCTCGCGCCCGAGATAGGCCGCCGCCACCGGCGACAGCGGCCCCTGCACGTCGGAGGCGTGCACGAAGCGCTGGCCGGTGCGCCGGTCCGTCACGGTGAGGGCGATGACGTGCCCGAGGCCCGAGACCTCGGCGCCGTGGGACAAGGGCGGCGAGGCGGCGAGAATGCAGTCGGGCGTCTCGATGCAGCGGCCATCGGCGGAGTCCAGGCGGGCGGCCGCGGCGTGGGCTTGCCAGAACTGCTGCGCCCGCTCGGCCTGCGCGCCCGCGACCATCCGCTGCGGATCCTTGGCCCACACCGAGCGGCCCGCATAGATGCCGGGATCGTGACGATAGTGCTCCTCGTGGTAATGGCTCACGAAGATCCAGCCCGCGCGCTCCGCGTAGGCCGAGATGCGGTCGTTGGCGCGGCGCAGCGCTTCCCACTCCGCGTCCGCCGGAGGGAGCCCGAAGCGGGCCGCCCCGAGCGCTGCGCCCGGATCGATGAGAATGCGTGTCTCCCCGCACTCGACGTAGGTCGCCACCGACCGCACGCCGAGGGAGTCCGCCGCGAGGGGAACGACCTTCATCGTGTCACCGCCATGGTGTCACCGCGCTCAGATGCAGCGGCCCCCGTCGACTTCGACGGTGGACCCGGTGATCATGGCGGCGTCGTCGGACGCGAGGAAGAGCGCGGTGCGCGCGAGATCCTCGGGCTGGTTGAGCCGCCCCAGCGGCACGGTGGCGCGATAGCGCGTCATCCCCTCCTCGTCCACCTTGTCCTTGCCCATGAAGGTTGGCAGCATGGGCGTCTCGGTGGCCACCGGGGCGATCGCGATCACCCGCACACCGAAGGGGGCCAGCTCGAGCGCGAGGCTCTTGGCGAGCACATGGGCCGCGCCCTTGGAGGCCGAGTACGCCTGGACGCCGGGCCGCGGCCGCACCGCCGAGGTCGAGCCGGTGATGAGGATCACCCCGCTCTTCTGCTTCTTCATGACCGGCGCCGCGTACTTCGCGCCGAGGAACGGCCCCTTCACGTTCACCGCGATGATCCGGTCGAAGGTCGCCTCGTCGAGCTCCTCCACGGGGGTGGGTCGCTCCGGCACGCCCGCATTGGCGAAGAAGATGTCGAGGCGGCCCCAGCGCGCGACGGTCTGCTCCACCACGCCCTGATTGTCGGCGGCGCGGCTCACGTCGGCACGGAGGGCCAGCGCCTGGCCGCCGCCTCGCTCGATCTCCTGGGCGGTGGCCTTGGCGGCGTCCTCCCGGACGTCCACCACGGCGACCCGCGCGCCTTCCTGGGCGAAGAGCAGGGCCGTCGCCCGACCGATGCCCGAGCCGGCCCCGGTGACCAGCGCGACCTTGTCCTTGAGCTTCATGACTGACCTCCTCGCAGCGGCAGGTCCTGCTTGACGTCCGCCACCATGCCGCCGCTCGCGCGCACGAGCTCGTCCAGGTTCAGCGGGAACACGCACTCGGGGAGCCCCGCCGCCGCGTAGAAGACGGCATGGCGGCCCAGGTCCCGATCGATCCAGACGCGCAGGGGGCTCGCGTGCGCGAACGGCGGGACACCCCCGATCGAATAGCCGGTGGCCTGCTTCACCAGGTCGGGGTTCGCCCGGCGAATCGTGCCGCCGGCCAGCGCCGAGACCTTTCTCTCGTCCACGCGGTTGTCGCCCGACGCGACGACCATGATCGGCGCGCCATCGACGACGAACACGAGCGACTTCGCGATCTGGGCGACCTCGACCCCCAGGGCATCCGCCGCCTGCTGCGACGTGCGTGCGTGCACGTCGAGCTCGATCACCTTGCCACTGAGCCCGGAGGCGACGATGGCGGCCTGCACCTTCTCGGCAGCGGGCTTCAATGGACGACTCAGAGCGCCAGCTCCGCGATGACCCGCACCGCGTCCGGCGTCCGCGCCCCCACGATGAGGGTGGTGACGCCGGAGCCCTTCCAGACGGCCAGGCGGTCGCGAATGCGCGCCTTGGGACCGCAGAGCGCGATCTCGTCCACCAAGGCGTCGGGCACTGCGGCGGCGGCGTCCTCCTTCTTGCCGGCGAGGTAGAGATCCTGGATGCGCTTGGCCTCGCCCTCGTAGCCGTAGCGGGAGACCAGTTCGTTGTAGAAGTTCTTCCCCCGCGCCCCCATGCCGCCCACGTAGAGCGCGAGCTGCGGCTTGATACGCGCGCGACAGGCCGCCACGTCGTCGCCCACTACCACCGCCACCGTGGGCGCGACGTCGAAGCGGTCCAGAGACTTGCCGTGCCCCGCGGCGCGGAAGCCCGCGTCGAGGTATTCCTTGAACACCCCCATGCGCTCGGCCGAGAAAAAGATCGGCAGCCAGCCGTCGGCGATCTCCGCGGCGAGCGCCACGTTCTTCGGGCCGATGGCGGCGAGATAGATGGGGATATCCGCCCGCCCGTGCAGGATGGACTTGAGCGGCTTGCCGAGCCCGGTGGCATCGGGTCCCTTGTAGGGGATCTGGTAATAGTCGCCCTTGAATTCGAGCGGCTTCTCGCGCTTCCAGACGGTCCGGATGACCTCGACGTATTCGCGGGTGCGCTGGAGCGGCTTGCCGAAGGCGACGCCGTGCCAGCCCTCGACCACCTGCGGCCCGGACACGCCGAGGCCCAGGAGGAAGCGCCCGCCCGAAAGCTGGTCGAGCGTGAGCGCGGTGGTCGCGGTGAGCGAGGGCGTCCGGCCGGGAATCTGCATGATCGCGGTGCCCACCCGGATCTTCTCGGTGCGCGCGGCCACCCACGTCAACGGCGTCACCGCGTCCGAGCCATACGCCTCGGCGGACCACACCGAGTGATAGCCCAGACGATCCGCCTCCTGGACGAGGGTGAGGTCCATCCCCATGCTGGCGCCGGAGTAGCCGAGGTTCAATCCCAGTCGCATGTTGCCTCCCTGACCGTCACAACCGCTCCAGCGCGGCGAGCCGGAAGGGCCGACCGCGCCGTCCCCCCGACCACCGATAGCTCGCTAGCGCGAGCCGCCCGCGTCGCACCCGCACACCCTCTTGCTCGAGCAGGATCCGCTGCGTGAGCATGCTCCCCACGTTGCCCCGCACGCTGATCCCGCCGCGCGCGTTCACCACCCGGTGCCACGGCAGCGACGGCGGGCAGTGCCGCATCGCCTGTCCCACTGCCCGCGCTGCCCGCGGGTAGCCCAAGAGCGCGGCGACCTGTCCGTACGTCACCACGCGTCCCCGCGGAACCTGCCTTACCAGACGATACACCGCCGCGTGAAACGCTTTCATGCCGGCTCCCGCCCGAACTGCATCTCGTACAGCCGCGCATACACCCCGCCCTCCGCCATCAACTCGGCGTGACGCCCTGCTTCCCGCACGCGCCCACGATGGAGCACGAGGATCCGGTCCGCGCTCTGGATGGTGGACAGCCGGTGCGCGATGATCATGCTCGCCCGCTCGGCCAGCAGCTCCGTCAGCGCAGCGCGGATCAGAAGCTCCGACTCCGCGTCCACGCTCGAGGTCGCCTCGTCGAGGGCGAGAACGCGAGGATTATAGATGAGGGCGCGGGCGATGGCCAGCAGCTGCCGCTGGCCCTGGGAGAGGTTCACGCCACGCTCGCGCACGACCGCGTCGAGGCCGCCGGGCAGCGCGTCGACCAGCCGGTCCGCCTGCGCGCGGGCGAGCGCGCGGAGCAACGCGTCGCCGTCCCCGCGATCGTCGCCGCCGAGGAGGAGGTTCTCCCGCAACGTCCCCGCGAAGAGGAAGGGCTCCTGGGGGATGAGGCCCACGTGGCGCCGCAGGGCGGCGAGGTCCCACTCGCGCACGTCGATCCCCTCGACCAGCACCTGGCCCTCGCTCACATCGTAGGCACGCGTCATGAGCCGCGCGACGGTGGTCTTCCCTTCGCCGGTGGGCCCCACGAGGGCCACCCGCTCCCGCGCGCCAATGCGGAATGAGCACCGCCGCAGCACCCACTCGCCTTCGCGGTACGCGAACGAGACGTCGCGGAACTCCACGGCGGTGGCGGTGGCCTCCCGAGGGATCAGCGGGCCGGCGGGACTCACGATCGCGGGCCTGGTGTCGAGCAGCGCGAACACCCGCTCCGCCGACACCATGGCGGCCTGCATCACCGCATACTTCGCGCCGAGGTCGCGGATGGGCAGGAAGAACCGGCTCGTGTACTCGATGAAGGCCACGAGGCCGCCGAAGGTGAGCGCGCCCGCGATGACCTGGCCGCCGCCGTACCAGAGAAGCACCGCGACCGCGGCGGAGCCCATGGCCTCCACGGTAGCGTAGAGCGACGCGTCGTAGAGCGTGGAGCGGAACTGGCCAGCCCGCAGATCGCCGTTCAGCCGCGCGAACGCCGTCGCCTCCTGGCGCTCGCGGGCGAAGAGCTGGATCACCGTCATGCCCTGCAGGGACTCCTGGAGGAACGCGTTGAGCGCGGCCAACCGTACGCGGACGATGCGGTAGCACGCGCGTGCCTTGATGCGGAAGTACGCGGCGGCCATCACGAGGAGCGGAACCAGCGCGAAGGTGACCAGGGCCAAGCGCCAGTTCAGGAGCAGCAGGATCACCACCACGCCGGTGAGCGTCACGACGTCGCCCACGATGGCCACGCCGCCGCTCGTGAACATCTCGTTGATGGCTTCCACGTCGCTGAGCATGCGCGTCATCAGCCGGCCCACGGGATTGCGGTCGAAGAACGCGGCCTCCAGGCGCTGAAGGTGGGCAAAGAGAGCCTGGCGGAGGTCGCGCATCACGCGCTGCCCGGTGAGCTGGGTCACGTAGGCCTGGCTCACCCGCAGCGCGTAGAGCGAGAGCTGGGTGAGGAGGAACAGGACCGCTATGACGCCGAGGCCCGACCAGTCGCCGACCAGGATGTGGTGGTCGATGGCGAGCTTCACGAGGTAGGGGCCCAGCAGCTCGAACCCCGCGGTGAGGGGAAACAGGATCAGCGAGAGCATGACGAGGCGCTGATGCGGTTGGGTCACTTCCCACAGCCGCCCCATCAGCCGGGCGTCGTAGGCCTTGCCGAGGACCTCGTCGTCAGGCCTGCTCAAGCTCGGCCTCGATCTGCTGGATGCGCCAGAGCCGTGCATAGAGGCCGCCCGCGGCGAGGAGTTCGGCGTGCGTGCCCTGCTCGACGAGCCGGCCGTCGTCCAGCACCGCGATCCAGTCCGCCGCCTCCGCGATGCGCAGGCGATGGGTGGTCGCCAGCGTCGTACGTCCGCGCAGCACGTCCTTGAGCGCGCGCAGGATGTCGGCCTCCTTGGCGGGATCCACGGCGGCGAAGACGTCGTCGAGGATCAGGTAGGGCGCCTCCGCCACGAGAGCGCGGGCCAGGGCCACACGCTGTCGCTGCCCCCCGGAGAGCGTCAGGCCGCGCTCGCCCACCACGGTCTCCCATCCCTCCGGAAAGGCGTCCACCTCCTCGCTGAGGCCCGCGATGGCGGCGGCGGCGCGGAGTCGCACGTCGTCCGCCTCATCCGCGGCCAGCCGCGCGTTGTCGCGGAGCGAGCGCGAGAAGAGGAACGCCTCCTGCGGGACGTACGCCACCGAACGCCGCAGCGCTTGTCGCGACACGTCCAGCACGTCCTGCCCACCCACGAACACGCTGCCGCGGGGCGGGTCGTACACGCGACAGACGAGGGAAGCCAGTGTGGACTTGCCACTCCCCGTCGGCCCGACCACCACGACGAGGCCGCCCTCCGGCACGGTGAGCGTCACATCACGCAGCGTTTCCCCACGCTCGGGATACGCAAACGTGAGGTGGCGGAACTCGATAGCCCCGGTCGCCAGGTTTGCATGCGAATCGGCACGCCTTGTCCGCGGTTGGAGGAGCGCAGAATCGGCACCCGTTGTCCGCGGTTGGGGGAAAACGGGGGCGATGTCGGGGCCCCCGCTGATGACAGACGAAATCGGCGCCGACACCTCCCCCGCGTCCAGGATCTCTACGATTCGCTGCATCGAGGCCAGCCCGCGGCGGGCCACCGCGAGGGTCCAGCCGAGCGCGACGGTCGGCCACGCGAGGTAGGCAAGGTACCCGTTGAAGGCCACGAACGAGCCGAGCGTGATGCGGCCCGTCATCACCTCCCGCCCGCCCAGCCAGAGGATTATCAGCGCGCCCAGCCCCCCGACCAGCCCCATCAACGGCCAGAAGCCCGCCTGGGTGCGGGCCAGCCGGACGCTCCGCGTCATGTACTCCGCGTTGAGCCGCGCGAATCCCGCGATCTCGGCCGGCTCCATCGTGTACGCGCGCACCACCGCCATCCCGGTGAGATTCTCCTGAACCTTGGCGGAGAGCTCGCCCAGCTGCTCCTGCGCGCGCGTCGTCTGCTCGTCCACCGCATGGCTGAAGCGCTTGATCGCGACCACCAGCGCGGGCGTCGGCGACAACGCCCACAGGGTGAGCCACGGATCGATGCGCAGCATCGCGACGAGGGCGCCCGCGAACGCCAGCGTGGTCTGCACGAGCATCACGCTCCCGAAGCCGGCGAGCGAGCGGACATTCGTGATGTCGCTGGTGGCGCGTGTCATCAGGTCGCCGGTCCGGCGGACGTGATAGAAGGCGGCGGGGAGGCGCAGGAGGCTCGCGTAGAGGTCACGGCGCAGATCGTGCTCCACCCACTGCCCCGCGCCGATGACGCTGAAGCGCGATCCGAGCCGGGCCAGCCCGTGCAGCGCGCCGAGCACGAGAATGAATCCCGCGGACGCGACGAGCAGGCCGTGGTCGGCGCCCGCCGTCATGCCGTCCACCGCGTGCTTCACTGTCCAGGGGATCGCGAGCGAGAACGTGGTGGCGAGGACCAGGCACGCCAGCCCGGCGAGATAGCGCGCGAGATAGGGACGGAGATACCCCAGAAAGCGCCGAGCCGTCGACACCGGCTCAGTATAGCGGCGGACGCGATCGCGGGCGCCTGCGATCAGCCCTCGGCTTGTGGCGGACGTCCGTCCCGGAAGGGGCGCAGCGCGGCGTAGACCACGGCGAGGGTAGGCGTCGGCACGCCCAGCCGCTCCCCCAGACGCACCGCATGCCCCTGTAGAGCCTCCAGCTCGAGCCGCTTGCCGCGGGTGAAATCGTAGTGCAGCGAGGAGAACGCGCCGGCTCCAAGAGTGTCGAGCCGCTGCATCAGCGCCGCCACCAGCCCCGCGTCCAGCTCCACCCCCGCGGCGCGGCCGACCCGGACGAGCTCGTCCATGAGCCGCTCGTACATCGCCCGGGTCTCCGGATACTGGCGCAGAACGCCCGCCGGACAGCGCGTGACTGTCGACATTCCGGATTGGGCGACGAGGAAGACATACTTCTCCCATAGCATCCGGAGCGGATCGCCCACCGGCTCGGCCGGGATGCCGGCGCGACCGCACGCCTCCAGAAAACCCCGGACTCGCGTCGAATCCTTGCCGCTCATCTCGCCGAAGCGCAGCCGCCCGAGCAGCGTGTGCACGATCACTCCGGGCGCCTCGATCACCGCGAACACCTCGGCGATGCCCGCGATCACGTGCCCGGAGCCGAGGATGGCCTCGAGCTTGTCCTCGTTGTCGACGCCGTTCTGGATCGACAGCACGCCGGTGGCCGGCCCCACCACCGGTCGGACGGTCTCCGCCGCCGCCTCGGTGTCGAACGACTTCACGCAGAACAGCACGAGGTCGGCTGGCGGCTCGCCGTCCAGGCGCTCGCGGGCGTCCGCCCGGACCGTCCACTCGCCGTCGGTGGCGGACTTGACGGTGAGGCCCCGCACCTGAATGGCCCGCAGGTGCTCGCCCCGCGCCACGAATGTGACCGCCTCCCCCGCCCGCGCGAGCTTCGCGCCGAAGAAGCCGCCGGTGCCCCCCGAGCCCATGACGACGATGCGCATCACAACCACCCCGATCGCTTGAAGTGCAGATACAGGCCGACGCACGCCGCCACCATCATGCCCATTGCGACGGGATAGCCGAAGGCCCAGTGCAGCTCCGGCATGTGCTCGAAGTTCATCCCGTAGATGCCAGCGATCATGGTGGGCACCGCGATGATCGCGGCCCAGGCCGCGAGCTTCTTCATCGACTCGTTCTGGGCCACCGCGATCAGGGACAGATTGGCCTCCAGCGCGGAGGTCAAAAGCTCGCGCAGGGTGTCCACCGACTCGTTGATCCGGACGGAGTGATCGTAGACGTCCCGGACATAGGGGCGGACCTCCTCGGGCACCAGCTCGAGGTCGAAGCGCACCATCCGGTTGCAGATGTCCACCAGGGGCGAGACCACGCGCTTCAGCTCGAGGAGGCTTCGCTTGAGGTTGTAGATCTCCTCGGTGGTCTCGCGGCTCATCCGCTCGCCGAAGATCGCCTCTTCGACACGCTCGAGCTCGGTCTCCAGCTCGTCGACCACGGGAAAGTACTGATCCACGATGAAGTCCATGATCGCGTACATGACGAAGCCGGGGCCCAGGCTCAGCAGGCGTGGATTGGCCTCGCAGCGCGCCCGCACCGGCGCGTAGGAAAGGGATGCGCCGTGGCGAACCGACACGATGTAGCGGGCTCCCACGAAGATGTGGGTCTCGCCGAACTCCGCGCTGTGCCGCTCCCGGTCCATCTGGGCGGTGCGGAGCGCCATGAAGAGGGAGTCGCCGTACCGCTCGAGCTTGGGCCGTTGATGGGCGAGGAGCGCATCCTCGATCGCCAGCTCGTGCAGCCCGAACTCGCGCTGGACGGTCTGGAGCAGCTCGGGCCCCGGCTCGTAGAGCCCGAGCCACACGAATCCTTCCGGCTTCTCGAGCACCTCGCTGATGTCCTCGATGCGGACCTCGCTCACCCGCTGGCCCTTCGCGTAGGCCACGCAGTTGACGACGCCCGGGACGGGTGATGGCTCCATCGTGATCTCCGTGCTCACTGTAGCCGAGTCGGCGGCATGGTTGTCAATCGTTGCGCGTGGTACCCTCCGTCGCCATGGCGGAGACCCACGCGTTCCGGGAGATCGCCGTCGCCGCCGCGCGGGAGGCCGGCGCGCTGCTGCGCGCCCATCGAGGGGCAGCCCGCTCAGTGACCGTCAAGTCGAGCCCGATCAATCTCGTCACGGAGCTGGACAGGCAGGCGGAGGCCCTCGTGGTCGACGCCATCCGGGCCCGCTTCCCCGACCACGCCATACTCGGCGAGGAAGGCGGCGCCCGGGGCGCCTCGATGCACCGGTGGATCATCGATCCGCTCGACGGGACCACGAACTTCGTCCATGGCCTGCCGCTGTTCTCGGTCTCGATCGGGCTCGAGATCGCCGGACGGATGGCGGTGGGCGTGGTCTACGACCCGAGCCTGGACGAGTGCTTCGTGGCCGAGCGGGGCGCGGGCGCGTTCCTCGACGGCCGGCGGCTCGCCGTCTCCGGGACCGCCGAGCTCGACGCGAGTCTCCTCGCCACCGGCTTCCCCTACGACGTGCGCGACACGCCCGACAACAACCTCGCCGAATACGGCGCCTTCACGCGACAGAATCGCAGCGTGCGCGAGCTCGGCTCCGCCGCGATCACGCTCGCCGCGGTGGCGGCGGGCCGGCTCGACGGCTACTGGGAGCTGGTGCTGGGTCCGTGGGACGTGGCCGCCGGGCTCCTTCTCGTCGAAGAAGCGGGCGGGCGCGTCACCGATCTCCGCGGGGGCCCGCTCAACCTCGCCGCGCCCCGGATCGTGGCTTCCAACGGCCGGATCCACGACGCGATGCTCCGCACGCTCGCGAGCGTGCGCGGACATTGAGTCACCCGCGGCGCGGCACCGTCCAGCGCCGGTTGCCGAGGGCCAGGACCGCGCCCCCATCCGGCTCCTCGCTCATGTGGGCCAGCAGCTGATAGGCGGCGGCCCGGTTCAGCCGAGCTTCGAAGCGGCCATCCTTCACCGCACAGTACGGCGCCTCCCCCGCTCCGAACCGGAGCGTCTCGGGCACCAGCAGTTCGCGCGTGCCGTCATTGAGCGTCAGCGCGATCGCATCACCCTCGGGCTCCGCACGCACCACGATGAAAGGCACGTCGTCCACCACCACCGGGACGCGCACCGGCCCGATGCGGAAGTGATGGCCCTCCGCGTCGCGCTGAAGATCCTCCCAGAGGCTGCGCAGGATACCGGCGTGGGTAACCTCCTCGTCCTCGTGGTACCAGACGCCCTCGCGGTCGATGCGGAGGCGCGGTAGCTTCCAGGTCGAGGGATCCGAGGGCGGCGGGGCCGACGGGGTGCTCATCACGCAAACGCCGCCGCGCAGAAGCTCACCGTCCCCTGCGGATCGGGCCACTGGCTGTAGCGCAAGAGCTCGCCGCGGGCGCCGGGCAGCGCGCGGAGGAAGGTGTAGATGGGCGAGAGCCCACAAATACGACGCGCGTCGCCATCGCGCGCGATCGAGTCGTAGAACGCGGCGCTGTCGCCCGCGACCACCGCGTCCAGCATCGCGCGGTCGTCGCGCTCCAGGTCGCGGAGAAAGGCCGCGGTGTTGGGCTCCGCGTCGCCGAACTGTGGGCCCACGTGGGCGAGATCCACGCCGCCAATCACGCAGACGCGCCGATTCGAGGCGGCGATGGTGGCGGCGAGCGCCTCGACGAAGCGGGGCACCCGCGGATCGGCCTCGGGTGCGGCGCCGGTCCACACCGCCTCGTGAAGGAAGGACGCGAGCACCGGCACCACCGTGAAGGGCCGCCGATCGCCGAGCGCCCACCGCAGCATGACCGACTGAAACTCGATCGAGTGCTCCACGCGATGAGCGCCCTCGGACGCGAAGAGATCATGGCCGTAGCGCCGCCCGAGCGCCTCCAGCATGTCGCGATCCACTGACGCCGCGCCCAGCGGGGTCTCGTAGGCCTTCCGCGTAGCGGCGAACGGATCGGGCATGCCAGCATGGCAGGTGCCGAGGATGACGAAGCAGTCGGCGTCGGCGCGGCGCAAGATTTCTCGATACGCCCACGCGTAGGTCGGCCCGCCCCGATGGAAGTCGATATGCGGCGCGAGCAGCCCCCTCAAAGGCGCGAGCGCCCCGGCCTCGGGGCCGTGACTCCCTACAGAGGTCGCCCCTTGGGGCGACCGTAGATCAGACCCAGAAACAACCGAGGCCTCCGAAACCGCCTCCGCCCCCGGCCCGATGGGCGAGCGGAAGAATCCCTCGATCTGCAACCGCAGGGCATCGGGCTCGCCCGCATAGGCCCCGCCCGCGTGCGCGGCCGGGCGCGTGGAGCAGGCCGCGTACTCGGCCTCGATGCGCTGGCGCCGGGCGGCAAAGCGCGGCGAGTCGAGGAAGCCGCCCTCGTCGAGGCGCTCCGCCACGGCGCCGATCTCCGCCCGCGTGAGGGCGACGCCGTGGCGCCCGCTCACGATGTCGCGGATCTCGTCGAGTGAGTGCTCGCCGTCGAACAGGGAGACGATGTCGAGGAGCGGCACCGGCAACACGGCGACCTGATGGGTGAACCGCGCAGGATCGCGCAGCCCCACGGCGCGCTGCCCGTCCTGCTGGATCGGAAACGCTTCGAGCGCGCGGAGGCGAGGCCGCTGGGGAGGCGCCACTAGCCCTCGAGGAACTTCAGCGCAGAGGCCGCATAAATCTTGGCGGCATCGAACAATTCTTCGGTCTCCACATACTCGTCCACCTGATGGGGAATCAGCCGGTTGCCCGGCCCGCACGTCACGATCGGCAGGCCGAGCTCCATGCGCAGAATGGTCCCATCGGTCGAGCCGGGCACACCGCCGTAGCGGGGCGCGTGGCCGGTGGCCTGGCGCACGCCCGTGATCATGGCCTGCACGATCGCCTCTCCCTTGTCCACCTTGGTGGCCAGGCGGAACGGGTTCACCGGCTCCCACTCGACCTTGATGCCGGGGACCGCCGCCTCGCCGACGCGGCACAGTCCTTCCATCTCGGCCTCGAGCTCCTCCACCCCCATGCCCGGCGTGACACGCACGTCGAGGGTCATCTCGCCGAACGCGGGGATCACGTTGGACTGCGGCACCCCGATCCCCTTCGCGGGCCCCTGGATGATGGTGGGCGTCACCGTGGGCGGCCGGAGATAGGGACTCTTCTCGCAGCGGCGGCGGATGCGCCGCTCCACCGCGGGCACCGCGTCGATCACGGCGCCGAGCGCGGTGATCGGGTTGAGGCCGGCCTCCGGCATGGCGCCGTGGGCCATCTTGCCCTGCGCGCGAAAGCGCGCCCACACGACCCCGCGCTGCACGAGGCAGAGCTCGTTCTGCTCCGGCTCGCAGATGATCGCCGCATCCAGCTCGCGCCCCACCGCGGTGGTCACGAGGTGGCGCGCGCCCAGCATGCGATCCTCCTCGTCGACCAGCGCGCCCACCACCAGCTTGCCCGGCGGCTCCACGCCGGCGCGGCGGAACGCCGCGGCCGCGACCATCGCCGCCGCGAGCCCGCCCTTCATGTCGGCGGCGCCCCGCCCGTAGATGCGGCCGTTCGCGAGGTCGGCGCCGAATGGCGGCCACGTCCAGGCCTTGGCGTCGCCCTCGGTCACGACGTCGGTGTGGCCTTCGAGCAAGAGGCTGCGCTGACCGGAACGCTTCTCGCCGAGCGTGCCGATCACGTTCGGCCGCCCCGGCGCCACCGGCTGCACCTCGACGTCGAAGCCCTCGCGGCGCATCCACGCCTCCACGTGGGCGGCGACGCGCGCCTCGGTGGCGTCCGGATCGTCGGGACGGTAGACACTGGGGATGCGCACGAGGTCGCGAGTGAGCTCGACCACCTCGTCGGCGTCGATCTTGGCGAGAATCTGCTCGAGCGCGCTCATGAAACGACTATAGGGCGCGGCGCGCCCAGTCCGCAAGGAAGCCCCGCGGAGGAAGCCAGATCCAGCCGTCCTCCGCGTCGCCGACCGCGGTGGCCACCTCGAGCGCGGCGGCGCATGCGGTGAGCGCGCAGATCGCGGCGGCGCGCTCATCTCGATGGGTGAGACGCACCAGCGGGCCGGCGATGCGCGCGGCGGCTCCACGGTAGAGCGACCCGATCACGCGGCGGAGGATCCCCCCGCCCACGCATCGCTCCCAGTACACCTGGCTCTTGCGTCCGCGCGGGACGTCGCCGCAGGCTTCCGCGTCGAGCATGGTGCGCAGGAACGCGGTGGGAAACGCCTCCACCAGCCGGGCCCGGGGATGCGCCGCGCGGATGTCCCGCGCGAGGCGCGTGGCCTCGGCGTGTAGGCGCTGCCCCAGGGGGGCGGCCGTCGAGCCCGGCTTGCAGTAGCGGTGAAACGGCGCACGCAACAGGCGACGCTCGCAGGCGCGCCCCGCGCGGGTCAGGGTGAGATCGGGCCGGATGGGACCGTCGATGCCCACGGCGCGGAGGGCCTCGCCGTCCACGAGCGACCGGACGGCGGCGGTCGCCTCCTCCGCCCGCACATGCGCGCAGCGGACCGGGTGGGCGGCGTGCGGCGCGATCACGCAGAGCCCGGTGCTGGGACGGCGGCTCGAGAAGCCGACGTCGATGCCGAGGATCACCGGGCGCGGCGGGGCCGGCAGGGGTGGGTGCTACTCCAGCGGGAAGGAGAGGATGATGGCGTCGAGTCGGATCACCCGGTGCTCCTCGCCGCCCACGTAGAAGTAGTGCCCCTCGACCTCCTCTGGATTCTCCTCGAAGGCCACCACGGAGCGGAGCGGCGGCATCTCGCGGAAGGCATTGGCGCCCTCGTCGAACCCGTCGCCGCGCACCACCACCTCACCGTAGCGGATGGGCGAGCCCTTGGGGCAGTGCACGCGGACATCGGCGGGAGGCTCGGCGAGCAACCGCACGAGCAGATTGATGCCGTACACCTGGAACTGGATCTGGGTCATGGCGCCATCGTATCACGGGGGTAGAAGTGAGCGCTGGCCGTCGGCGTCCTCCCGCCCGTCGCCGATCGCCTCGAGCTTGCTCTCGAAGCGCGCGAGGCTGCGGTCGGCTTCCGCGAATTGCTTCTGGGCATTGCCGAGATGGGTGCCCAGCTTCGTCATGTGTTCTTGGACGCGCGCGAGATCACCCCCGAGGCGCCCGAGGTTGTCCTGGATGGCGCGCGCACTCGCCTCGATGTCGAGCCCACGCAGTCCCAGCACGATGACCTGCAGATACGCGTAGAAGCAGTTGGGCGACACCGGGATGACACGGCGCTCGAGCGCGTACGTCGCGATCGCCTCGTCCTCGTCGGCGCTCTGCACGATGATCTCGTAGTAGACGTTCTCCGCGGGCACGTACATGAGGGCGAAGTCGAACGTGCCCTCGTCGGGCAGGATGTACTTCTTCGCGATCTCGTCGATGCGCAGGCGGACGTCCCTCGCGAAGGTCTTCCGGTGGACCCGCCGCTTCTCCTCCTCGGTCTCGGCGAGCATCCGCCGGAAGTTCTCCAGCGGGAACTTGGCGTCCACCGAGACGAGGCGGTCGCCGACCCGCACGATCGCATCCACTCGCTCGCCGGTGCGGAAGCCGTGCTGGAGGTCCCAGTGACCTCGCGGCAGCATGTGGGCCAGCACCTGCTCGAGCAGAGTCTCCCCGAGCCCGCCGCGGACCTTGGGAGAGCGCAGCACCTGCTCGAGGCCCTGGATGTCCCGGCCGACCTCGACCACCCGCTGGGTCGCCTCGCCGAGCTTGCCGAGGCTGCCCTGCACCTCGCCCACGACCTTGGCCGCGCGGTCCAGCCGCTCGCCCATGGTGCTCTGGGCGGACTGGATCAGCCGCATGCCGTCGGCGAGCTGCCGGGCGACCTCCGCGCTCACGCCCTTGAGCTCGGTGGCGACGGCGAGGCGAAGCTCGCTGGCATCCTCGCGCAGCCGGTTCCCCAGGTCGCCCACTTCCCGGCGCAGGCCCTCCTGGCCGGTGCGGCTCTCCGCGCGCACCGCCTCGATCTGCTGCTGGAGAAGCCCGGCGACGGGATCCGGCCCCGGGCGCCGGGCGGCGTCGAGCTGGCGCCGCGTCTCGAGGAGCGCCCAGGCCAGCACGACGAGGGCCCCGCCCACGAGGACGGCAAGGACGATCTCGAGCGCGCTCATCGCGGGATCCTCGCCCCGCGCCAGTGCGCGCAGACCGGACGCAGCCCGCAGGGCGCGCAGGTCACCGCGTCGCGCCGGCCCGGGCAGTCACCTGACATGCGCTTGTGGCAGAGCGCGAAGTCGTACTTCACTGGATCATGGGGGTCCAGGAGGCGCAGCCGCGCGGTGATCTCCTCGGCCATGCGCCAGTTCCGGCTGCGCCGGCGGGTCAGGCCGATCGCCCGGGCCATGTGCTCGATGTGCGTGTCCACCGGCATGACGAGGGCCGAGGGCGGGATGTCTGTCCAGAGCCCGAAGTCGGGGGGCTCACGCCGCACCATCCAACGGAGGAAGAGGAGCAGCCGCTTGCAGGGGCCGCCGGTTGATGGACGCGGGAAGAGGTGCTGGTAGCCGTAGGACAGCGCCTGCCGGGGAAACAACCGACGGATATCGCCCTCGCGGAACCCGGCCACGAAGCGCTCGAGCGCGGGCGCGATCGTCGCGTCCTCCGGCGAGAAGCCGGCGGCGAAGAACGCCCCCAGCGAGCCGTGCGCCTCGAGAATACGCCGCGCGGCCACACAGAAGGCCACCAGATCCCGTGGCCGGTTGAAGCGGTAGCGGAAGCCCGCGAAGATCTCGCCATGGACGGCAGCGTCGAAGGCGAGCACGAAGCGATGGGGCGAGGCGCCCATACGCCCCAGCACCCAGTCCACCTGGGGCCCGAAGAGGTCGACGCGGCCGTACGCCAGGCAGGAGGCGAGGAGCGCGGCCAGCTCGCGGTCGTGAGGCTCGGCGTAGCGGAGCGGGTAGCGGATGGCGTCCGAGCCCGTGCGGGCGGCCCAGTCGAAGTCGCGATAGAGGGTCTCGAGCGGGGACTTGAGACGCAACGCGCGGGCGGACGACGAGCCCATCGGCACGCTGAATTCTAGCACGCCGCGCCCGGCCACCCCCGCCGGCGCGTCGACCGCCCAAAATTCTTGACTCGGCCGTGCGCGGGGCGGTATTGCGGACATGAGATGAACATGCCCATCTCGCCGGTGGACTGGGCGATCGTCGTCGGCTACTTCGTCCTCTGCACCGTCATCGGCCTCTACTTCACCCGCCGCGGCGGGGAGAGCCTGGACCAGTACTTCCTCTCTGGTCGCCAGGCGCCCTGGTGGCTGGCCGGCACCGCCATGGTGGCCACCACCTTCGCCGCGGACACGCCGCTGGTGGTCACGGGGCTGGTCGCCACCAAGGGCGTGGCCGGCAACTGGCTCTGGTGGAACTTCGTGATGAGCGGCATGCTCACCGTGTTCTTCTTCGCGCGGCTGTGGCGCCGCGCCCGCGTGATGACCGACGTGGAGCTGGCCGAGCTGCGCTATCACGGCGGGCCCGCGGCCTTCCTGCGCGGCTTTCGTGCCCTCTACCTCGCGCTGCCCATCAACCTCATCATCCTGGGCTGGGTGACGCGCGCGATGATCAAGATCCTCACCATTGCCCTGGGGCTCCGCGACGTTTCGATCGCGGGCATGACGGTGAGCGGCGAGGTGCTGGCGGTGGGCATCTGCTTCGCGATCACCCTCCTCTACTCGGTGGCGGCGGGCATGTGGGCGGTGCTCTGGACCGACCTGGTGCAGTTCATCATCAAGATGTCGGCGGTGATCGTGCTCGCGATCTACGCGGTGGACGCGGTGGGCGGGGTGGCGGTGCTCAAGGCCAAGGTGAGCGCGCACTTCGGCAGCGAAGCGGCGGCGCTCTCGGTCTTGCCCGTGCGCGCGGACGCGAGCGGGATCCACGCCTACGCCTGGATGCCGCTGATGACCCTCATGGTCTATCTCTCCGTGCAGTGGTGGGCGGCCTGGTATCCCGGCGCGGAGCCGGGCGGCGGCGGCTATGTGGCCCAGCGCATCTTCAGCGCCCGCTCCGAGCGGGATGGCGTGCTCGCCACGCTGTTCTTCCAGATCGCCCACTACGCGCTGCGGCCGTGGCCGTGGATCCTCACCGGCCTGGCCACCGTGATCCTCTACCCCACCCTCCAGGACAAGGAGGCGGGGTATGTGCGGGCCTTCGTGGAGCTCTTACCCACGCCATGGCGCGGCTTCATGCTGGCGGGCTTCGCCGCCGCCTACATGAGCACGGTGGGAACGCATCTCAACTGGGGCGCGTCGTACCTCGTCAATGACTTCTACCGGCGCTTCGTGAAGAGAGACGCCACCGAGCGCCACTACGTGGCCGTCTCGCGCTGGGCCACCGTGCTGCTCTTCCTCGCCTCCATCGCGGTCACGTCCCAGCTCTCCAGCATCGAGAAGGCCTGGGAGCTGCTGCTCGCCCTCGGCGCGGGCACCGGGCTCGTGCTCATCCTCCGGTGGTACTGGTGGCGGATCAATGCGTGGAGCGAGATCTCCGCGATGATAGCGAGCTTGGTCGTGAGCCTCCTCGCCTTCCGATTCGTGGCGTCCCGCTATGCCGAGGGTGATCCCAACGGGCAGGCCGCGGTCATGCTGGCGACGGTGGTGGTGAGCACGGTGGTGTGGCTGGTCGTGACCTTCGCGACCTCGCCGGAGCCGCCGGCGGTGCTGGAGGCCTTCTACCGACGCGTGCGGCCGGGAGGCCCCGGCTGGGCGCACGTCTCCCAGCGCCTCGGCTTCGGGCGCGAGCCCATCCCGGGCGGGGCCCTCGCCTGGACCAACTGGATCGCCGGCATCGTGGCGGTGTACGCGACCCTCTTCGGGATCGGCAAGCTCGTCTTCGCCGAGACCGCGATGGGGATCCTGATGCTGGTGATCGCGCTCGCGGCGTTCTACTGGATTTCCCGCTCGTTTCGTAGCGAAGTCCCGCCCCCCCGCTCGTAGTCCTCCGCTCCGCCCCGCTTGCCGCGCCCGCAGAGCCGCTGCTAGACTTCCCGCATGCTCCGGATCGGCATCGTGGGGATGGGCGTCATCGGCACCGCGGTCGCGAAGGCGGCCAGCGGCGACCTCCCCGGGATCGAGCTGGCCGGCGTCACCGTGCGCGACCCGGCGAAGGCGGGCGGCTTCCCCGCCTACCCCCTGGACGAGCTCATCCAGCGGAGCGACCTAATCGTCGAAGCCGCCACCCAGGTCGCCCTGCGCGAGTTCGGGCCGACGGTGCTGACCGCGGGCAAGGACTTGATGGTCCTCTCGGTGGGCGCCCTCGTGGGCGTGCTGGGCGAGTGGGCGCGGCTGGCCGAGCAGCACGGGGGCCGGATCCTCGTCCCCTCAGGCGCCATCGCGGGCCTGGACGGGGTCAAGGGCGCGCGCGAAGGCCGCATCGACGCCGTGACCATGGAGACGCGCAAGCCACCGCGGGGACTCGCCGGCGCCCCCTACATCGAGGCCCACCGCGTCGACCTAGGCGCGATCAAGCAGGAAACGCTGATCTTCGAGGGGCCCGCGACCGAGGCGGTGAAGGGCTTCCCCGCCAACGTGAACGTCGTCGCGGCGCTCTCGCTGGCCGGCATCGGCCCCGAGCGCACCCGCATCCGGCTGTTCGCGGTGCCGGGGCAGCAGCGTAACCAGCACCGCATCACGGTCGAAGGCGAGTTCGGCCGCCTCGTCATCGAGGTCGAGAACGTGCCGTCCGAGAATCCGCGGACGGGCAAGCTCTCCTACCTCTCGGCGATCGCGATGCTCCGGGAGCTGGGCGCCCCCGTCCGCGTCGGCTAGCCGGGCGAGCGATCGAGGGCGGGTTCATCATCCAAGACCGCGCCGCCGCCTCGCATCGGCGATCTGACGGTCGCGGCTAATCGCCCACTCCAGCCATTCCTTCGGCAGGTGCTCCCGAAGGAGGGCCAAGGTCAGAGGTTGTCCGTCCCGCTGGCGGCCGCCGGCCACCACGTCGCCGAGGCAAATCGTCAGCTCCTGGGCGTCGAGGGTGTCCACCACACGCGCCTGTCCGCGCGCCGAACGCCGCCATCTTGTCACCGTCGTGCCCAGAGCGCATCCCCAGGGTGTGGCTCGACTTCGTGAGCTCGATGGCGACACGGGGGGCCTCGGGAACAAGGCTGGCGAAGACCCCGGTCCCCACGATCAGGCCGTTATGGCGCCCCGCGTGATGGGTCGTGACGGCAAGCAGCGGAGACCACAGCATCGCCATGGTCTCGGCGACGGCCGACGGCAAGGCGCCGTTGGTCATCTCGATCCCTCGCCCAGGGACGTGCAGCCTAGTGGTCGGGGACGTTGGCCTCGAGGTACCGCTCGGCCTCGAGCGCGGCCATGCAGCCGGAGCCCGCTGCCGTCACCGCCTGCCGATAGGTGAAGTCCTGCACGTCCCCCGCGGCGAACACGCCCAGCACCGAGGTCTTCGTCGTCCCCGGCTCCACCTTGACGTAGTTGTTCTCGTGGAGCGCGATCTGACCGCGGAAGATGGCGGTGTTGGGCTCGTGGCCGATGGCCACGAAGAACCCATCCACCGGCGTCTCCCACTGGGCGCCGGTCTTGAGATTGCGGAGCCGCACCGCCGTCACCTTGCCCTGGCTCGGATCCAGCACGTCCTCCACCACCGTGTCGAGCGTGAACGAGATCTTCGGATTCTTCATCGCGCGCTCCTGCATGATCTTGGAGGCGCGGAACTGCTCGCGGCGGTGCACCAGCTCGACCTTTTTGCCCAGGCGCGAGAGATAGAGGGCCTCTTCCATCGCGGAGTCCCCGCCCCCGACCACCATGATGTTCTGGTCCTTGAAGAAGAAGCCGTCGCAGGTGGCGCACGTGGAGACGCCGCGCCCCATGAGGGCCGACTCGCTGGGCAGTCCCAGTAGCTTGGCGGTAGCGCCGGTGGCGATGATCACCGAGTGGGCCTCGAGCGTGGTGTCACCGGCGGTGACGCGGAAGGGGCGCTTCGAAAAGTCCACCGAGGTCACGTCCTCCGCGATCATCTCGGTGCCGAAGCGCTGGGCCTGCTTCTGGAACGCTTCCATGAGCGGCGGACCGTCGAGACCGTCCACGAAGCCGGGGTAGTTCTCCACGAGCGTCGTGAGCATCAGCTGCCCGCCCGCCTGGATGCCCGTGAACATCACCGGGGACAGGTTCGCGCGCGCCGTGTAGATGGCCGCGGTGTACCCGGCCGGCCCCGAGCCGATGATGATCACCTTCCGAGTCGTCGCCATGCGCGTCCTCTCCTCTAACTCTTCCAGACTACCGTTTGGATGCCGGCCTACCCTCGTCGGGTGCAAGCAGGGTCGGAAGCTCTTGCAAATCGCGTATTTCGTGATCGGGAGCCGGGGCGCCCTCGGGCAGCGCCTCGGCCTCCCGGTTGATCCAGACCGCCCGCATCCCCACCCCGCGCGCGCCCGCCACGTCGATGTCGGCCCGATCGCCCACGAACACCGCCTCCGCCGGGGCCAAGCGCATGCGATCCAGCGCTTCCTGAAATATACGCGGAGCGGGCTTCCTCCACCCGACCGCGTCGGAGACGAGGATCTCGTCGAAGAGGTCGGCGAGGCCTTCGCGCTCGAGCACGAGCCGGGCGGTCGGCGTGTAGTCGAAGTTGGAGACCACGGCGAGGCGATGGCGCCGCTTGAGGGCCATCAGCACCTCCCGGTGATGCGGGGGGCACACGATCGCCTTGGAGAGCTCGCGCATGTGGGTGCCGAGCAGAGCGGGCAGCGCCTCCCGCTCCATGGCGCCACCGTCCAGGCCCAGGCGCCCGAAGATCATGCCGAAGCGCTCGGACGCCGCCACCTCGCGATGCGTCGTGTTGCGGATGCGCTCGGCCTCCTGCCAGCTCCAGAAGAGGGCGGCGGCGAAGTCCTCCAGCGAGATATGGGGCGCGTAGGGTCGGAGCGCGCCGTGGACCAGCCCGGCGGTGGAGTGCATGGTGCGCCCGTTGACGTGGATCTCGGGGAGCCGGTCGCGCTGAAACAGCACGAGCGTATCGAAGAGGTCGAAGAGGACCGCGTCGCAGGCGGGCGCGCTCACGACAGCGGCTTCCGCTGGGCGAATCCCTCGTCGAAGCCGTGCCAGAAGCGCACCGCGGTCTCCCCGTACTTCCAGCAGAGGTTGACCGGGTCGTCGCCCGCGCCCGGCGCCACACCGGCGAAGTCCACCAGGCCCATCTCCACGTCCTTGACCACCCCGCCCAGCGCCTCGATCTCGCCCAGCACGGCGCGCACCTCGATCGTGAGGCCATCCAGCCGCTCCGCGCGCGCCTTCCACTCGCGGCGCTCCGCGGCGTTGTTCCCCGCGGCGCGGATGCGCTCGCGCTCGGCGCGCAGCGCCTCCGCGAAGTCCTGCGCGCTGCGGTGCCGCTCCATGGCCTGGCTCATCAGGTCGGCGAGCCGCGGAATCAGGGCGTCCACCTCCGCCGGGGTGAACAAGCGGACGGTCACGCGGCGCCCCCCAGGCCATCCACGAACACCACGTGCACCTCCTTGGGCCCGTGGACTCCGCGGGTGAGCGTGAGCTCGATGTCCGCGGTACGCGACGGTCCCGTGATGAAGTTGATGACGCCGCCGGATCCGGCGAGGACCGGATCGGCATGCCGCGCCTCGAGCATCATACCGACTTGCTCGAGCGTTTCCAGCAGGGCGCCGGGGCCGAATACCGCCACATGGGTGGCGGGCAGCAGCGAGGTCGAGCGGGGCCGGCCGGGGCCCGAGGTGAGGATCAGTGTTCCGGTCTCGGCGAGAGCCCAGTCCACCCCGGTGACGCCGAGGGGCGCGCGGGCGGCCTCCTCACGATGGCTCGTTCGTTCCGCCTCGCCGCTGCCCGGCGGGGCGAGCCGCACCGTGATCCCGTGCGGCTCCAGCGCGGCCCGAAGGTCCCAGCCCAGCGTGGCGGCATCCCAGCCGATGGCCTCGCGGACACCGCGCTCGGCGGCAATGCGCGCCAGCACCGCCGGCACCTCGTCGAGCCGGCTCACCCGGTGGAAGACGCCCGCGATGCGCTCGAACTCGACCTTGAAGCGCTCGAGCGCCTGGGGCCAGCGTTCGAGGAGCTCCCGGCGGACCGAATCGGCCGCCTCCTGCGGGCGCGCGGGACGAGACGCCGGCGCCGCAGCAAAGAGTCCGCGAGTTTTTCCCATTTCCCGGCGCACCCGCTCGAGGAAGTCGGCCCGCGTGCTCATCGAGGCAGGTCCTTCCAGCGCTCCGTGAAGGTGCGCGGCGCCACCGGAGGGAGATCCCGCGTGGCCGTCCAGCGGCGGAAGCCCGGGAGGCGCCGCACGCGGCCGTCCGACACGAAGGGCCGCTGGAGCCATCGGCCGACCCGCGCGCCCGTGTGGAACAGCGCCGGCGACTCCATGAGCCGGCGCGCGATGCCGAAGAGGGCCCGCTCGTGCCACGGCGCGATTCGCCCGCGGTCGAGATGCTCCCGCAGCTCGATCAGCATGCGCGGGATGTCGATCCGCACGGGGCACACGTCCTTGCAGGCCCCGCAAAGCGACGAGGCATGGGCCAGATCCTTCACCGAGCGGTCGCCTTCCAGCATCGCGGTGAGGAGGATGCCGATGGGGCCGGGATAGGTATAGCCGTAGGCGTGCCCGCCGATCTGGCGGTACACCGGGCACACGTTGAGACAGGCGCCGCAGCGCAGGCAATAGAGCGCCTCGCGGAGCGTCCCGGCGATCTGCCGCACGCGGCCGTTGTCCATGAGGATGAGATGCAGCTCCTCCGGGCCCTCCAGCTCGCCCGGCCGTCGCGGCCCGCGCACGAGCGTGGTGTACGAGGAGAGCTTCTGCCCCGTCGCGCTCCGGGCCAGGATGGCCAGGAACACCATGAGGTCGGTCATGCTGGGTATGACCTTCTCCATGCCCATCACCGCCACGTGGATGCGCGGCAGCGAGGTCACCATGCGGCCGTTCCCCTCGTTGGTGACGAGGACCAGCGTGCCGGTGTCGGCCACCGCAAAGTTGGCGCCGGTGATGCCCATGTCCGCCTGGAGGAACTTCTGGCGCAGCTCGCGCCGCGCCACCGCGGTGAGCACCTCGGGGTCGGCGGCGAACTGTCCCTTCAGCTCACGCGAGAAAAGTTCGGCCACCTGCCCCTTGGTCTTGTGGATCGCGGGCGCGATGATGTGGGACGGACGCTCGTGGGCGAGCTGGATGATGTATTCACCCAGATCGGTCTCGATCGGCGTGACGCCCGCGTGCTCGAGCGCCTCGTTGAGGTGGATCTCCTCCGTGGCCATGGACTTGGACTTCACCGCCATCTTCACGCCCCGCTCGCGGCAGAGACGCAGGACGATCTCGCGCGCTTCCTGCGCGGTGGCCGCCCAGTGGACATGGCCGCCCAGCCGCTGCACGTTGTCGGCGAGCTGCTCGAGGTAATAGTCGAGCCGCTGGAGAGTGGCCTCCTTGATGGCGCGGGCCCGGTCCCGAAGGGCGTCTCCCTCGGGAAGGGTTGCGAACGCCTCCTTCCGGAGGTCGATGAACTTCGTGGTGGCGATGGTGAGCGCTTCCTGGAGGAAGTCGTCCTTGAGGGCGGCCCCCGCCCGTCGCGGGAACGGCGTCGCCAGAATCGGGTCGCTCATTCAGGTTGCTCCACCTCAAAGCCGCCCGCGGGGCGGCAGGGCCTCTTCGGCCCTGCGGGCCTCATGAGGGCGTCCTCTCCGCGCTCGAGCCCCCGGCGAGGATCTGGGCGAGGTGGAGCGCGCGCACCCGCGAGCCGCGGCGGCTGAGTCCGCCGCTCATCTGCATGAGACAGCCACCGTCGCACGCCACGAGGCAGTCCGCCCCGGTGGCTTCCACGTTGGCGAGCTTCTTGTCGAGGATCGCCGTCGAGACCTCGGGCAGGCGCACCGAGAAGGAGCCGCCGAATCCGCAGCACTGGTCGGCGCCGGACAGCTCGCGGAGCTCCACGCCCGGGACACCGCGCAGCAGCGTCCGGGGGGCGCGCGACTCTCCCAGCCCCCGGAGGAGATGGCAAGAATCGTGATACGTCACGCGACCCTTGAAGTCCGACTCGACTCGGGTCACCCCGAGCACGTCCACCAGGAACTGAGAGAGCTCCCGCGTACGCCCGGCCAGGCGCTCCGCGGCCGCGCGCAGCGCGGGATCGTGCTTGAGGAGGCCCGGGTACTCTGTCTTTACCATCCAGGCGCAGGATCCCGACGGCACCACAACATGCTCGGCCTGCTCGAAGAGGCGCACGGTGCGCGCGGCCACCCGCGCGGCGTCCTCGTGGAAGCCCGAGTTGAACAGCGGCATCCCGCAGCAGGTCTGCCCCTGGGGAAAGTCCACCGCCACGCCCAGCCGTCGCAGCACGGTGACCATGGCCACACCCACTTCGGGAAAGAGTAGATCACCGAGGCACGTGATCATGATCGAGGCCTTCACCGGCGTCACGTGGGGCCCCTCCCTCTCCGGCTCAGTGGCCGGGCGCCTTCGCGTGCGGCGGGGGCGGCGTCACCACCACGAGGACAAGCAGCGGCTCGGTTCCGTCGTTGACGAGCCCGTGCTCGGCGCCGGCCGGCGCCACCAGCGCGTCGCCGGTCTCGAGCCGCTCGCTGTCGGGGCCCAGGCTGAACCGCCCCGAGCCCGACACGACGTAGTAGATCTTGTCCTGGTCGTCGTGCACGTGCGGCCGCTGCGCCTGGCCCGGCGCCACGCAGTACAGATCCAGCAGCGCCCGCGGCGTGGCCGCCAGCGCCACCTTCGCCATCTTCGCAGCGTCCTGCGTAACATGGTCCCGGACGCGGATCTTCTTCACGCGGCTCCTCCTACGTCTCCCGCAGGGCGCGGCCGAGCAGCTCCACAGGATGTAGCACCTCGAGCGCCAGCCCCTGCCGGCGCGCCTCGCCCGCGATCTGCGTGATGCAGCCAGGGTTGCCGGTGACGACGATGCGGGCCCCGGTCTCGCGGATGCGATCGATCTTCCGCCGAGCCAGCTCCGCGGCAATCTCCGGTTCCAGGACATTGTAGACGCCCGCGCTGCCGCAGCAGAGCTCGCTGTCCGCGAGCTCGACCAGGCGCAGGCCGGGGACGCGGCGCAGGAGCGCACGGGGCTCGCTGCGCACCTTCTGGCCGTGCGCGAGATGGCAGGCATCGTGATACGTGACCGTCACCGACAGCTCGCGAAGGGGAAGATCCGCTTCGGCCAGCAGCTCCGAGACATCGCGAACCCGCGTCGCGAAATCCTCCGTGCCCGGCACCCAGTGGCCGTATTCCTTGAGCGCGGAGCCGCAGCCGGCGGCATTGGTGACGAGGTGATCCAGGTCCGCGGGGAATGCCCGCACGAGATCGCGGGCGAACCCCCCGAACTCGTCGAGCCGCCCGGCGTGCAGATGCAGGGCGCCGCAGCACCCCTGGCCCCGCGGCGCCACCACGTCCCAGCCGGCCGCGGCGAGGAGCCGCGCGGTTTCCGCGTTCACGTGGGGGAAGAACACGCGCTGCACGCAGCCCGTGAGGAGGCCCACCCGGCCGCGACGCGTTCGGCGCGCGGGCGTGAGCTCCGGGACGGGCGCGGCGGCGGCCGCAGGCGGCGGGAGCAGCGCCTCGAGCGTGCGCAGCCGCTTGAACGGCGCGAGGAGCCCCAGCCCGCGCACGAGGGCCTGCAGGCCCGAATGCTGATAGAGGGCGGTCATCGCCGCCAGCGCCCCGAGCCGGGTTGGATGCGGGAAGACCCCGAGAAGGGCGCGCAGCGTCCCGTGATGGGTCTCCCGCGCGCGCACGCCTGCCCGCGTCAGCTCGGCCCGCGTCGTCTCCAGAAGCTGACCGAAGGGCACACCGGACGGGCAGGCCGTCTCGCACGCCCGGCACCCGAGGCAGAGGTCGAGATGCCGCGCGAGTCCCGGCGTGAGCGCGGTACGGCCTTCCGCAGCCGCGCGCATGAGATAGATGCGCCCGCGCGGCGAGTCCATTTCTTCCTCCAGCACCCGATACGTCGGGCATTGCGGCAAGCAGATCCCGCAATGCACGCACGACCGCAGCGCGTCGACGGTCTCGGGATCCGACAGCCGCCTGGCGCCGCTCATAGCCCCCCCACGAACCGCCCGGGATTCAGGATGCCGGCCGGGTCGAACTCGGCCTTGATCCGGCGCATGATCGCGAGCGGCTCGGGCGCCACCGGCCCCCACACGTCCACGGTATCCTTCACCGCGCGCGGCGCCCGCTCCACCACGAGGCTCCCGCCCTCGGGCGCCAGCGCCGCACGGAGACCCGAGACGGCGCCCGCGAGCCAGGCGGCGGCGGGAGTCTCATCGCGGTCCGGCGCCCGCAGCGCCGCGCGGAGCACGCCACTGCTCGCTTCCCCCATCGCAACCAGTGCGATACGGCCATCGCGCGCGACGTGCTCGAGCGTGGTGAGCCAGTGCCCGAGACGGGCGGGCTCGCCGACGATGCGCAGGACAACCGGGGCCGCGAGCCCTGTCCCGAGGCGGCTCCATGCCCCGGCGCCGATCTCGGCGGCACGCCCGCCATGACGTCCGGCCAGCGCGGACAGTGCGTCCCGCTGGGCGGCCACCGCCTCGGTGGCGCTGGCGATCGAGAGCGCGACCGCCGCGCCTGCCGGCGCGGCATCGGCGGCGGCGGCCGCGCCGCCCGCGTCCAGGAGCACGAGCCGCTCGGGCTGGATGGCGGAGTCGATCACGGCGGCGATGAAGGCGCTCGCCGCGGCCGCCGCCTCGAAGCTCCAGAGCCACGCCCCCCATGCCGGCGGGATGGGGTGCAGGCGGACCGTCGCCTCGGCGAGCACCCCAAGCGTGCCGAGCGAGCCGACGAGGAGCTTCGGGACGTCGTAGCCGGTCACCGACTTCACCACCCGCGCCCCGCCCCAGGTCACGACGCCGTCCGCTTGCACGAAGCGGACGCCCAGCAGCAGATCGCGCCCGGTGCCGTAGCGCAGGCGCAGCGGGCCGCTGGCCGCAGTGGCGAGCACGCCGCCCACCGAGCGGGCTCCGCCGGGCGCGGGGTCCAGCGGCAGCCGCTGCCCGTGCTGGCCGAGCCGGCCGGCGAGGGCATCGAGGCTGATCCCGCACTGCACGCTGGCCACCATGTCCTCCGGGACGTAGTCGAGCACCCGGTCGAGGCGGCCGAGATCGAGGACGAGATCGAGCCGTCGCGGCGGGTAGCCGAGGTCGAGACTCGAGCCGCCACCGCGGGGCGCCACCGCGAGCGATTCGGCGGCGGCCAGGGCGAGGAGGCCGGCGACCTGATCCACCGACGCGGGGCGCGCAATCCAGCGCGGCGTGAGCCCATCGACCGCGGCCGCGGCGAGCGCGGCGGGCTCGGTCACGACCTGGCCGAGCCCGGCGATCTCCTCCAGGGCACGCGTCAGCGCCGGGGCGCGCGACACCGCCGCCCCGCTCAGATCCAGGCCCCGCGGGGAATCTCGGGACGGGCGGGGCGGAATCCCTCGCCGCAGGCGGGGTGCGCCGGCAGGAGCTTGTCGGGATTCATGATGCCGTCGGGGTCGAACACCCGGCGCAGTCGCGCCATGAAGTTGAGATCCGACTCGGCGAACTGATGCGGGAGATTCTTGGCCTTGTCGAGCCCCACGCCGTGCTCCCCCGTCACCGTGCCGCCGAGGGCGAGGCAGGCGCGCAGCAGCTCCTCGTTGACCTGCTGCGCGCGCTCGAGCTCCCCGGGCTTCCGCTCGTCGTAGCAGATCATCGGGTGGAGGTTACCGTCGCCCGCGTGGAAGACGTTGGCGAGCACGAGACCGTAGCGGGCCTGGATGGCCTGCATCTCCCGCATGATCTCGGGCAGGCGCGAGCGCGGCACCACCGCGTCCTGCAGGAGCCAGTTGGGCGTCAGCCGCCCCATCGCGCCCGCGGCCTCCTTGCGGCCCTTCCAGAGCAGCGCCCGCTCGCGCTCGTCCTCCGCCACCCGCACCTCCAGCGCCGCGTGCGACCAGCAGATCTCCTCGATGCGGGCGGACTGGGCCTCGATCTCCGCGCGCGGCCCGTCCAGCTCGATGAGGAGCACCGCCCCCGCCCCCTTGGGATACCCGGCGCCGATGCCCTCTTCGATCGCCTTGATCATGACGTCGTCGATCATCTCGAGCGCGGCCGGGATGATGCCGGCAGCCACGATGGCCGACACCGTCTCCGAGGCATCCTCGATGGATGAGAACGAGGCGAGTAGCGTCCGCACCGCCTCGGGCACGTGGGTGAGGCGCACCACCACCGCGGTGAGGAGGCCCAGCGTGCCCTCGGCCCCCACCATGACTCCGGTGAGATCGTAGCCGGGGCGCTCGGGCACCTTGCCGCCCAGCCAGACCAGCTCGCCCGCCCCGGTCACGACCTGCAGCCCCAGGACGTGGTTCACGGTGATGCCGTACTTGAGGCAATGGGGCCCGCCGGCGTTCGTGGAGGCGTTGCCGCCGATCGACGACACCATCTGGCTGGACGGGTCGGGCGCGAAGAACCACCCCGCGGGCCGCGTCGCGTTGGAGAGCCAGAGATTGATGAGCCCCGGCTGCACGACGGCGCAGCGGTTGGGCAGATCCACTTCGAGGATGCGATTCATCCGGGTCGTAGAGACCATCACGCCGCCCCGCGGCGCCATCGCCCCACCGATCAGCCCCGTGCCTGATCCGCGCGGGACGATCGGGACCTTGCGCTCGCGGCAGAGGCGCACCACCGCCGCGACCTGCTCGGCGGTCTTCGGGAGCACGACGACGTCGGGGGCGCCCTTGTAGAGCGTGTGCATGTCGCACTCGTAGGTGAGGCGCCCCTCGGGGCTGGCCACCACGCCCCGAGGTCCCACGAGACCCTCGAGCGCCCGGACGAGGCTCGGATCGGGCGGCGTCGAGTCGGCCGGCATGACAGGCGGCGGGACGACTACTTGATCGTCCAGGTCTCTCCGGAGCGCAGCAGGGCGGCGATGTCGCCGGGGCCGCGGTCGGCGATGACCTTCTGCTCCTGCTTCAGGACGAGGTCCTCGTAAATGGGCGCATCCGCCTCGTTGACCATCACCCCGAGCGGGACTGGATAGTCCGGGGCCCAGAGCTGGGCGAGGATGAGCCCCGTGCCACGGTCGGTCTCGTCGTGCACCCAGAGCGCGCGCTCCGGGACGTCCTTCACACTCACGACCTTCGGCTTCACGCCCTCGAGGACCAGGCCCTTTCGGTCATCGGCCGGCCCGAAGACCAGAGGCTTGCCGTGCTCGAGCCGGAGCTCGTGCTGGACCTTCGACTCGCGATCGTAGAGCACGTTCCAGGCGAGGTCGTTGTACACGTTGCAGTTCTGGAGGATCTCCACGAAGGCGGCGCCCCTGTGGGCGGCCGCGCGCTTGAGCGTCTCCTCCATGTGCGCGATGTTCCGGTCGACGGTGCGGGCAACGAGGGTCGCGCCGACCGCGAGGGCGAACGAGCAGGGGCTCAGCGGCCGGTCAGCGGAGCCGAGGGGCGTCGACTTCGTCACCTTGCCCAGCTCGCTGGTGGGCGAATACTGCCCCTTGGTGAGCCCGTAGATCTTGTTGTTGAACAGGAGGATGGTGACATCCACGTTCCGCCGCAGCACGTGCAGAAGATGATTGCCGCCGATCGAGAGCCCGTCCCCGTCGCCGGTGACCACGAACACCTTGAGGTCGGGCCGGGCCAGCTTCAGTCCGGTGGCAACGGCGGGCGCGCGCCCGTGGATGGTGTGGAAGCCATAGGTGTTCATGTAGTACGGGAAGCGGCTCGAGCAGCCGATGCCCGAGATGAACACGATGTCTTCCCTGGGGATGCCGAGATCGGGCATCGCCTTCTGCACGGCGCTCAGGATCGCGTAGTCACCGCACCCCGGGCACCAGCGCACGTCCTGGTCGGACTCGAAATCCTTCTTCGTGTAGCGCGGGCCGTTCGACGCGGCCTCGGGAGCTCCCTTTACCGTACTCACCGCGCAGCCTCCACGAGTTGATTGATGGCTTCGAGAATCTCTTGCGTCTGGAGCGGGACCCCGCGCACGCGGTTGAAGCCCACCGCATCCACGAGGTACTCCGCCCGGAGGATCCGCACGAGCTGGCCGCTGTTGATCTCCGGCACCAGAACCTTGCGGAACTGCCGGAGAGTCTGGCCGAGGTCCGGCGGCAGAGGGTTGAGATAGCGCAGGTGGACGGAGGAGACGGCCTTGCCCTCCATCTGCGCTTCCTCCACCGCGGCGGTGATGGCGCCGTAGGTGCCGCCCCAGCCCACCACGAGCACGTCGCCGGTGTGCGGGCCGTTGATGCTGATGGGCGGGATCTCCTGGGCCACCCTCCGCACCTTCTCCGCGCGGGTCCGCACCATGTGGTCGTGGTTCTCCGGGTCGTAGGAGATGTTGCCGGTCACGTCCTGCTTCTCGATGCCGCCGATGCGGTGCTCGAGGCCAGGCGTGCCGGGTCGGACCCATGGCCGCGCCAAGGTGGCCGGATCGCGCATGTAGGGGAAGAATCCTTCCTTCTCGGTGCGGAACTTCGCGGGGATGTCCGGCAGCGCCTTCGGATCCGGCAGGAGCCAGGGCTCCGAGCCGTTGGCGAGGTAGCCGTCGGAGAGGACCATCACCGGCACCATGTACTTGATGGCGATGCGCACCGCCTCATACGCGACGAAGAAGCAGTCGCCAGGGCTGGACGGCGCGAGCACCACGATGGGCGACTCGCTATTGCGGCCGTAGAGCGCCTGCATGAGGTCGGCCTGCTCGGTCTTGGTGGGCAGGCCGGTGCTGGGACCGCCGCGCTGGATGTCGAAGATCACCAGCGGCAGCTCGGCCATCACCGCGAGCCCGATGGCCTCGCCCTTGAGTGCGATGCCGGGCCCACTGGAAGCGGTGACGCCGATGGCACCACCGAAGGAGGCCCCCACCGCGGCGGTCACCGCGGCGATCTCGTCCTCGGCCTGGAATGTCCGCACCTTGAACCGCTTGTGCATCGCCAGCTCCTCGAGAATGCTCGAGGCCGGCGTGATGGGATACGCGCCGAAGACGATGGGGATCTGCGTGCGCTCGGCGGCGGCGAGGAGGCCCCAGGCGAGCGCGCGGTTGCCGATCATGCTGCGGTACACGCCCGGCGCCATCTCGGCGGGGTCGACGCCGTAGTTCTCGGCGAAGATCTCCGCCGTCTCGCCGAAGGCATGCCCCGCCTTGAGGACCCGGATGTTGGCCTCGACGAACGTCGGGTTCTTCCCGAACCGCTTCTTGATCGCGTCGAGGGTCGGATCGAGCGGCCGCGTGTAGATCCAGGACACGAGCCCGAGCGCGAAGAAGTTCTTGCAGCGGTCCTTCTCCTTCGCGTTCAGCGGCAGGTCTTCCAGCGCCGCCTTGGTGAGCCCGGTGATGTCCACCTGGTGCAGGCGGTACTTCGACGCCAGGTCCGGATCCTCCAGCGGGTTCTTGGCGTAGCCGGCCTTGGTGAGGTTCCGCTCCTCGAAGGCGGCGGTGTTCACGATGAGGATGCCGCCCGGCTTGAGATCCCCCAGGTGCACCTTGAACGCGGCGGGGTTCATTGCCACCAGCGCGTCCAGCTGATCGCCCGGCGTGTACACGCGCTGGCTGCCGAACTGGAGCTGGAACGACGACACCCCGAACAGGGTGCCGGCGGGCGCGCGGATCTCGGCCGGGAAGTTCGGCAGCGTCGAGATGTCGTTGCCCGCCCACGCGGCCTCGGTGGTGAACTGCTCGCCCGTCACCTGCATGCCGTCGCCGGAGTCTCCCGCGAACCGGATCACCGCGCGGGTCAGCGTGCGGCGAGGCTTTGCGACAGACGGCGCGGGCGCGACTGCGTCACTCATCGTCTTCAGTCCTTTCCGTGTGTCAGGCGGACGGAATTTGCCTGTGCTCTCGTCTTCCTGAAATTCCCTGACCCTGGACGGAGTGGACCCGGAGGCGTGAGGCATCCGGGAACCCTTCGGGAGATGTCAGAGCCCACGTCCATGCTACCCAAACGCCATAGGTTTAGCAAGGTTGTCAGCGGTCCGACCGTCAGGCCAGCGCAGTACCCGGCCACCCAATGGGTCAGCGTCCGCGGCGGGCCTCGTACCGGATGGTTGGATTGGACTCCCGGGTGACGTCTTCGAGGTTCGCGATGCGCAACTCACCGCGCTGGAAGAGGTACTCGACGTGGGCGCCCGCCTCCTCGAGGGCCAGCAGGCGCGTGTAGCCGGTCTTGGCCCCGAACAGCCGCTTGGACACCTCGACGAGCGCCAGGGGCTCCCGACAGATGTCCAGCACCTGGCTCAGCCGGCGGTCGTGATGGCTCACGATGCCGTCGATGCGGCCGGCCAGATCGTCGATGGGCGCCTCGTGACCGGCCAGCGAGACCCGGATGCCCGGGAGCTCCCGCACCCGCTCGAGGGCTTGCAGGTAGAGCTCGAGCCCGCAGAACGGCGTGATGGCGGCGGGCGACTGATGCGGGGTGATGCGCGACAGCACATGGTCCGCGGTGAAGAGGAGATCGTCCACCTCGAGGCAGATCTGCCCCGGACAGTGGCCGGGCGTGTGATGCACGCGGTAGCCGTTGATGATGCGCTCGCGGTCCTTCACCACATGGTCGATCTCGACCGACTTGAAGAAGAGCTTGGAGAAGCGGTAGGCCTCTTCCAGCTCCGCTCGCAGCTCGGGCTTCACCCCTGCCCGCTCCATGAACACGCGGAGGTCCTTGGACGCGAGCACGATGCGCTCCTCGAAGTTCACGAGCACGCGGGCGTCCAGCTCGTGGACGTACACCGCCGCGTCGCTCTCGCGGGTGAAGCGACCCACCCAACCGAAATGATCGATGTGGGCGTGGCTGATCACCACGTGCTGCACCGAGCCGAGGCTCGTCGTCTCACCGAAGCGCTGGCGCACCTCGGCCATGCGCGCCTCCAGGCCCGCGTTGGAGTCCGGCAGCCCCGAGCCCACGTCGAACAGCGTCACGTGGTCGCCGTCCACGATGAGGTAGATGTTGTTCACGTGGCCGGGGAAGGTCTCCACCGGCATCTGGTAGACGCGGGCGCCCCGCCGCGTCTCGAAGCGTGTCACCTCCATGCGATCTACCGTATCACGTGGCGCGCGGGCATCAGGCGGAGACGGACCGGCTCGGCCCGCGGGCGTCGTCGCTGCGAAGCTGAGCGATGAAGCGGGACACCGCCGCGGTGAGATGGCGGCCGCGGCGGTGAATGATGGCGACCGGCCGGACCAGGCCGGCCAGGGCGAGGTCGGCCACCGCGAGCGTCTTCATCTCGCTCTCCTTCTGCACCGTTGGCGCGGGCAGGATGCTGATGCCGGCGGCGATGCCGATGGCCTGCTTGATCGTCTCCACGTTGTCGAACTCCATCGCCACGTTGACGCGAACCCCGTGCTGCTTGAGCGCGCGGTCGATGGCCCGGCGAATGGGGAGGTCGTGATCGAAGGCCACGAAGCGCTCGCCGTCGAGGTCGGCCGGCGTCACCCGCCGGCGGCGCGCCAGCCGATGGCTCGGGTGCGTGACCACCACCATGGGCTCCTCGCGCAGCGGCAGCACCTGGAGCGCCCGGCTCGCCGCGGGATACGAGAGGATGCCCAAGTCCGCCTCGCCGTTCAGCACCGCCTCGACGACCTTGTGCGGGTGCAGGCACTCGAGGAGCACGCGCACGCGGGGAAACGCGGCCATGAACGGCTGCATGTGCCGGCTCATGTCGTGGAGCCCGACCGAGTAGATCGCGGCCACCCGCACCGTGCCCTCCACGCGCTGCTGCGAGGCCGCCAGATCGGTGCGCGCCTTGTCGAACCCGGCGAGCAGCGTGCGACAGGCCTCGTAGAAGCCGCGCCCCTCCGCGGTGGGCTCGAGGGGCCGCCGCGTCCGGTCGAGCAGGGTCGCGTCCAGCTCGGCCTCGAGCTGCTGGATCGCCTGGCTGGCCGCGGACTGGGAGACGCCGCTGGCCGCGGCGGCCCGCGAAAAGCTTCGCAACCGCACGACGTCGCAGTAGAGGCGGAGGGTGTCGAGAGTCACGCCTCACCCTATCCCATTAGTACGGCTTATACAATGAATTTTCTATTTTGGGGTTGGCTAATGCTCGGCACTGGGATAGTTTTGGGACTCACAACGTGAGCCCGATAGACGCGCCGAAGGAGATGTCGATGCGGACACACCCCCCCGCCCCCGGTCTGCCTCCGGCCCAAGGGCTGTACGACCCCGCCCACGAGCACGACGCCTGCGGCGTCGGCTTCGTCGTGGACATCAAGGGGCGCCGATCCCACGCCATCGTGAGCCAGGCCCTGGAGGTCTTGAAGAACCTCCTGCACCGGGGCGCGTGCGGCTGCGAGGTCAACACCGGCGACGGGGCGGGCATCCTCATCCAGATGCCCCACGCCTTCCTGAGCCGTGAGTGCGCGCGGGTGGGCCTGACCCTGCCCGCGCCGGGGCACTACGGCGCGGGGCTTGTCTTCCTGCCCCGGGCGGCCGGCGACGCGGCGGAGTGCCGGCGCATCTTCGAGACGATCGTGCGCGAGGAAGGCCAGACCGTGCTCGGCTGGCGCGACGTGCCCACCGACTCGTCCGCGGTGGGGCCGAGCGCGCGCGCCGTGGAGCCCGTGTTCCAGCAGGTGTTCGTGGGCCGCGCAGCCGGGGTGGCCGACCGGGCCGCGTTCGAGCGCAAGCTCTACGTGATCCGCAAGCGCGTCGAGCATGCGGTGAACCGGACCGGCCTGGCCGAGAAGAAGTTCTTCTACGTGCCGAGCCTCAGCGCCAACACCCTCATCTACAAGGGCATGCTCTCGGCCGACCAGATCGAGGGCATGTTCCCCGACGTGACCGATCCCCTGGTGGACTCGGCGCTCGCCCTGGTCCACCAGCGCTTCTCGACCAACACGTTCCCGTCCTGGCCGCTGGCGCATCCCTACCGGATGATCGCCCACAACGGCGAGATCAACACGCTCCGCGGGAACATCAACTGGATGCACGCGCGCGAGGCGATCGTGCGCTCCTCGGTGCTGGGTGACGATCTCGCGAAGCTGATGCCGATCGTGCTCGAGGGCGGCAGCGACTCCGCCTCCTTCGACAACGTGCTCGAGTTCCTCGTGATGGCGGGCCGGCCGCTGCCGCTGGCCATCCTCATGATGATCCCCGAGGCGTGGGCGGGCCACGAAGGGATGAGCGAGGACCGCAAGGCCTTTTACGAGTACCACGGCTGCCTGATGGAGCCCTGGGACGGCCCCGCGTCCATCGCCTTCACCGACGGCACGGTCATCGGGGCGGTCCTCGACCGCAACGGCCTCCGCCCCTCGCGCTACTACGTCACCAAGGACGACATGGTCATCATGGCGTCCGAGGTCGGCGTCCTGGAGATCCCCGCGGAGCGCGTGCTGCTCAAGGAGCGCCTGCATCCCGGCCGCATCTTCCTCGTCGACACCGCCCAGGGACGCATCATCGACGACGCCGAGCTCAAGAAGTCGTTCGCCGCCCAGCATCCCTACGGCGAGTGGCTCAAGACCCACATCCGGCCCATCGAAACCCTGCCCACGCCACCCTCCGTGCCGGAGCCGAATCACGAGACGGTGCTGCAGCGGCAGATGGCCTTCGGCTATACCCACGAGGACCTCCGCCTGCTCCTCGCGCCCATGGCCACCGCCGGTGAAGAGCCGGTGGGCTCCATGGGCACCGACACCGCGCTCGCCGTCCTGTCGAACCGGCCGCGGCTGCTCTACGACTACTTCAAGCAGCTCTTCGCCCAGGTGACCAATCCGCCGCTGGACGGAATCCGCGAGGAGCTGGTGACGCAGATCGCCACCACCATCGGGCCCGAGGGCAATCTCCTCGAGCCCACGCCGGAGGCGGCGAGGCAGCTCAGGCTCCGGACGCCTATCCTCGACAACGAGGAAGTGGCGCGCGTCCGCCACTCGGACGTCCCGCACTACCGCTCGAAGACCATTCAGATGGTGTATCCGGCGGGGGGCGGCGGCGGCGCGCTGGCCGCGGCGCTCGAGGACCTCTGCCGGCAGGCGAGCGCGGCCGTGCACGACGGGCACGCGTACCTGATCCTCTCCGACCGGGGGGTGAACGAGCGCTTGGCGCCCATCCCCTCCCTGCTCGCCACCGCGGGCGTGCACCATCACCTGATCCGCGAAGGGCTGCGCGTGAAGGTGGGGATGATCGTGGAGTCGGGCGACGCGCGCGAGGTGCACCACGCCGCGCTACTCCTGGGCTACGGCGCCGGCGCTATCAACCCCTACCTCGCCTTCGAGACGCTCGACGACATGATCCGGCAGAACATGCTCCCGGGCCTCGATCACGCCACCGCGGTGAAGCACTACATCAAGGCGCTGAACAAGGGGGTGCTCAAGGTCATCTCGAAGATGGGCATCTCCACCATCCAGTCCTACCGGGGCGCCCAGATCTTCGAGGCCATTGGCCTCGACAAGGCCTTCGTCGACAGGTACTTCACGTGGACGGCGTCCCGTATCGGCGGCGTCGGCATCGACGTGGTCGCGGCGGAAGCCGAGGCGCGGCACGCCCGGGCCTTCCCCGAGCGGCCGGTGGCGGAGCCCGCGCTCGAGTGGGGCGGCGAGTACCAGTGGCGCCGCGACGGCGAGTACCATCTCTTCAACCCCGACACGGTGTTCAAGCTCCAGCACGCCACGCGCAGCGGTCAGTACAAGATCTTCAAGGATTACACCCGTGCGGTGGACGAACAGAGCCGCACCCTCGCCACGCTCCGCGGTCTCTTCACGTTCAAGAGGGCGGAGCGTCCGGTGCCCCTGGACGACGTGGAGCCGGTGGACGCCATTCTCCGTCGCTTCGCCACCGGCGCCATGTCGTACGGGTCGATCAGCCAGGAAGCCCACGAGACCCTCGCCATCGCCATGAACCGCATGGGCGGCAAGTCCAACACCGGCGAAGGCGGCGAGGACGCCGCCCGCTACGTGCCGGACGCGAACGGCGATTTCCGCCGCAGCGCGATCAAGCAGGTCGCCTCCGGGCGCTTTGGGGTGACCAGCGAGTACCTGGTCAATGCCGACGACCTCCAGATCAAGATGGCGCAGGGCGCCAAGCCCGGCGAGGGCGGCCAGCTCCCCGGGCACAAGGTGTATCCCTGGATCGCCCGGGTGCGGCACTCCATCCCGGGCGTGGGGCTCATCTCACCGCCGCCGCATCACGACATCTACTCGATCGAGGACCTCGCCCAGCTCATCCACGACCTCAAGAACTCGAACCCGCGGGCGCGCATCAGCGTGAAGCTCGTGGCCGAGGTCGGCGTGGGAACGGTCGCGGCGGGCGTGGCCAAGGCCCACTCCGACGTGGTGCTGATCTCCGGCCATGACGGCGGCACGGGCGCATCGCCCCTCACCTCGCTCAAGCATGGCGGAGTGCCGTGGGAGCTGGGCCTGGCCGAGACCCAGCAGGTGCTCGTGCTCAACAAGCTGCGCGACCGGATCATCGTGCAGACGGACGGCCAGCTGAAGACGGGCCGCGACGTGGCGATCGCCGCCCTGCTGGGCGCCGAGGAGTTCGGCTTCTCCACCGCGCCGCTGGTGGTGATGGGCTGCATCATGATGCGGGTCTGCCATCTCAATACCTGCCCGGTCGGCATCGCCACGCAGGATCCGCGCCTGCGCGCGAAGTTCGCGGGCAAGCCGGAGTTCGTCGAGACCTTCTTCCGCTTCATCGCGGAGGAGGTGCGGGAGATCATGGCGGCCCTCGGTTTCCGCACCATGGACGAGATGATCGGGCGCGCCGACCGGCTGGACATTCGCCACGCGGTCGAGCACTGGAAAGCCAAGGGGCTCGACCTCACGCCGCTGCTCCATCGCCCGGCGGTGGGCCCCGAGGTGGCGATCCGGAAGATCGTGGAGCAGGACCACGGCCTCGAGAGGTCGCTCGACATGACGACCCTCGTGCCGATGTGCCGGCCCGCGCTGGAGCGGGGTGAGCCGGTCGATGTCCGGCTCCCCATCCGCAACGTCAACCGCACCGTCGGGACCATCCTCGGCTACGAGGTCACCTCCCGTCACGGCGCGGCCGGACTGCCCGACGATACGGTCCGCCTCCATTTCTCCGGGTCCGCGGGTCAGAGCTTCGGCGCCTTCGTGCCCAAGGGCATCACCCTCACCCTCGAGGGCGACGCCAACGACTATCTCGGCAAGGGGCTGTCCGGGGGCAAGATCATCGCATATCCGCCGCGGGAGGCGACCTTCGTGCCCGAGGAGAACATCCTCGTCGGCAACGTGGTGCTCTACGGGGCCACCGGCGGGGAGGCCTACTTCCGCGGGGTCGCCGGCGAGCGCTTCGCCGTCCGCAACAGCGGCGCCGCCACCGTGGTGGAGGGCGTGGGCGACCACGGGTGCGAGTACATGACGGGCGGCCGGGTGGTGGTGATCGGGCGCACCGGCCGCAACTTCGCCGCGGGCATGTCGGGCGGCGTGGCCTACGTTCTCGACGAGGCGGGTGACTTCAAGCGCCGCTGCAATCTCGGCATGGTGGACCTCGAGCCTCTGGTGGACGTGGAGGACGTGGAGCTCGTGAAGGATCTCCTCTCGCGCCACATCCGCTACACCCAGAGCGCGGTGGCCGCGCGCCTCCTCGTCAACTGGGAGCGCGCGCGCGAGCGCTTCGTCAAGGTGATGCCCAAGGACTACAAGCGCGTGCTCGCCGCGATCAAGAAGGCGCAGGAGACCGGCATGTCGGTGGACGACGCGGTGATGGCGAGCGCGCACGGCTAGCCGCGGCATGGGCAAGGTCACCGGCTTCATCGAGTTCAAGCGGGACAAGCAGCCGTATCGCCCGGTCGAGGAGCGCGTGCGCGACTGGCGACAGGTCATGCTGCCGTGGCCCGCCGACCGGCTCCAGAAGCAGGGCGCGCGCTGCATGGACTGCGGCATCCCCTTCTGCCATCAGGGGTGCCCGCTCGGCAACCTGATCCCGGACTGGAACGATCTCGTCTACCGGGATCGGTGGCGCGAGGCCATCGACCGCCTGCACGCCACCAACAACTTCCCCGAGTTCACCGGGACGCTCTGCCCCGCGCCGTGCGAGGGCTCGTGCGTGCTCGGCATCAACGACGACCCGGTGACCATCAAGGCCATCGAGCTGGCCATCATCGACCACGCCTTCGCCGAGGGCTGGGTGCGGCCCCAGCTACCCCGGGTGCTCACGGGCAAGAAGGTCGCCATCGTGGGGTCGGGCCCCGCGGGCCTCTCCGCCGCCCAGCAGCTCACGCGCGCCGGCCACGCCGTGACCGTCTACGAGCGCGCGGGCCGCATCGGCGGGCTCCTGCGCTACGGCATCCCCGAGTTCAAGATGGAGAAGCGCGTCCTGGATCGCCGCCTGCGTCAGATGGAGGCCGAGGGCACGGTGTTCGTGACGGGCGCGCACGTGGGCCGGAACGTGGACGTCGCCGAGCTCCGGCGGACGTTCGACGCCCTCGTCCTCACCGGGGGCGCCTGCGCGCCCCGCGACCTGCCCATCCCGGGCCGCGAGCTGGGCGGGATCCACTACGCCATGGACTACCTCACGCTGCAAAACCGGCGCTGCGAGGGCGAGCGCATCGACGAGGCCACCTTCATCACCGCCGAGGACAAGCCCGTGGTGATCATCGGCGGCGGCGACACCGGCGCCGACTGCCTCGGCACCGCGCATCGTCAGCAGGCCGCCTCCGTGCATCAGCTCGAGATCCTGCCACGCCCGCCCGAGGCGCGCGCCGCCGACAATCCCTGGCCCACCTGGCCGAACGTGTATCGCGTCTCTTCCGCGCACGCCGAGGGCGGCGAGCGCGTCTACTCCGTCTCCACCAAGCGGTTCATCGGCGACGCGAGCGGCGCGGTCACCGGGCTCGAGGCGGTCGAGGTCGAGATGGCGATGGTGGACGGCCGCCCCGGATTCAAGGAAAAGCCCGGCACGGAGTTCATCCTGCCGTGCCGCCTCGTGCTGCTCGCCATGGGCTTCGTGGGCCCGGAGCGCGCGGGCATGCTCGAGCAACTCGGGGTGCGGCTCACCGAGCGGGGCAATGTCTGGCGCGACGAGCGGTGGATGACCAGCGTGCCCGGCGTGTTCACCGCAGGCGACATGCAGCGCGGCCAATCCCTGATCGTGTGGGCCCAGGCGGAGGGGCGCAGCGCCGCCCACCACGTCGACCGCCACCTCATGGGCCGCTCCGATCTCCCCGCGCCCCTCGCCTAGCGCGGGGCGTCGTAGTAGCATGGCGCCATGATGCGCCCTGCCCGCCCGACGCTGGTGATGATCGCCGCCGCCGTCGTCGCGCTCGGCCTCGCCGCCTCTCCGGCGCGTGCTCAGCTCGACCGGCTGCTGCAGGGACTCGGCGTCGGCAGCAGCAGCCTCTCGGACGCCAAGATCGGTGAGGGGCTCAAGGAAGCGCTCAAGGTCGGCACCGAGAACACCGTCAACCTGACCGGCAAGACCGATGGCTTCTTCGCCAACCAGGCCATCAAGATCCTCATGCCCGAGAAGCTCCGCACCGTGGAGACGGGGCTTCGGGCGGTGGGCTACGGACCCAAGGTCGACGAGTTCGTGCTCTCGATGAATCGCGCGGCGGAGCGGGCGGCGCCCGCGGCCCGGGGCATCTTCGGCGACGCGCTCGGCGAGATGAGCTTCGATGACGCGCGCAAGATCTGGAGCGGGCCGGACAATGCCGCCACTCAGTACTTCCGCGACAAGACCAGCGGCAAGCTCACCGCCGCCTTCACGCCGGTGGTCGACAAGGCCATGGGCGAGACGGGCGTGACCCGGCAGTACAAGGACCTGATGGGGCGCGTCGAGTCGATCCCGTTCATGAAGAGCGAGAGCCTCGACATCGACCACTACGTGGTGGACAAGAGCCTGGGCGGCCTCTTCCACGTGCTGGGCGAGCAGGAAAAGCAGATCCGCACCAACCCCACCGCCCGGACCACCGACCTCCTCAAGGAAGTCTTCGGCAAAAAATAGCCGTCGGCGGCCAGCGGGCGGCTCAAGAAGGTCCCGATGCGAGGCGAAGGGCGCCAACGAAGCAGATGGGGCCTCTTCAGCCGCCCCGGGTATGCATCTCCAGATGGGGATCCTTCTTCAGCTCCTTGATCTGGATCAGCGGGCTACGCCGGTCGGCCATGGCGAGCCGCTCCTCGGCGCCGCGATCGGTCCGGCTGCCCCAGCCCTCGAGGATCAACGCGCGGAGCGCCGCCGGCGAGGCCCCGCCGCGCAGCGCCTTGCGGAGATCCACGCCGCGCGTCGCGTAGAGGCAGAGATACCACACGCCGTCCGCGGTGACCCGGCTTCGATCGCACGAGGCACAGAACGGCGCCGTGGTGGAGGAGATGATTCCGAACACGTAGCCGTCCGGGAGCCGGAAGCGGTCGGCGGGCGCGGAGCTGTCCTCGCGGACAGGCTCGATCGCGCCGTAGCGCTGGCGGAGCCGGTCCAGCATCTCCGCGCGCGAGACCACACGGTCCATCGACCACTGGGTGGCACCGCCCACGTCCATGTACTCGATGAACCGGATTTCGGCATCCGTGCCGCGCGCGTATTCCGTCAGCGCGGGGATCTCGTCATCATTGACCCCGCGGATGACCACGGTGTCAAGCTTGAGCCCCGTGAAGCCCGCGCGGGGCACCGCGGCGATGCCCTCCAGCACCTGGGCCAGGGCGTCCCGCCGCGTGAGCGCCCGGAAGCGATCCGGGCGAAGAGTATCCAGGCTCACCGTCACCCGGTGGAGGCCTGCCGTCCGGAGCGCGGCCGCCCGCTCGGCGAGCAGGATGCCGTTGGTCGTCATGGCGAGATCCCGGAGCCGGGGATTCGCCGCCAGCTGCGCGACCAACCGCTCGAGCCCCTGCCGGAGAAGCGGCTCGCCGCCGGTGAGGCGCACCTTGTCCACACCCAGGTCGGTGAATACGTCCACGAGGCGCACCGCCTCTTCGAACGTGAGGATGTCCTCGCGCGGCAGCCAGACGTACTCCTCTTCCGGCATACAGTAGCTGCATCGAAGGTTGCAGCGGTCGGTGACCGACAGCCGGAGATTGCGGAGCGGACGGCCGAGACGGTCGCTGGCGGGCGCGCTCACGGCAGCTCCACGAAGACCGCCCCGTTCTCGACGGTGACCGGGTAGGCGGCGACGCGCACCGCGGGATTGTTGGTGTTGGCGCCGGTGGTCACGTCCCACCGCCAGGCGTGCCATGGACACGAGACCACATGTCCCTCGAGATCGCCCTCGCCGAGGGGCCCGCCGCGATGAGGGCACGCGTTCTCGATGCAGTGATAGACCCCGTCGACATTGAAGAGGGCGAGCGCGCGGCCCTCCACCTCGACCACCCGGCCCTCGCCGGTCGAGAGATCACCGGCCGCGGCCACGCGCAGGCGCGGCATGGCTAGTCGGCCGGCGCGGCGGCCAGCTCGGCCTCCGCCCGCTCCCATTCCTTGACGAGCCCGGCCTTCTTGACGCCGACCTCGAGGTGATCCCACGGCATGAGCTCGTCGAGCGCGCGGACCCGCCGCGTGTAGAACGCGGGGTCACCGTCCCAGTCGCGCAGCGCGCGCCGCCAGTCACCGCCGTACCCCGCGGCCAGCTCCACGAAGTCGGCCACGCGGCGGTCGCCGCGGGCGAGCAGGGCCTGCAGTCCGGCTTCACGGGGATTCTCGTGGAGGACGCGAATGGTGGACAGCCGCCGGGCGCCCTGCTTGATGACCTGGAGCTTTTCCTCGAGGTCGCGGGGTTCGGCGAACGGCGCCCACTGAAACGGCGTCCACGGCTTGGGCACGAACGAGGAGATCGACAGCGTGAGCTTGCCGAAGGGCCGGCCGTCGGGGCCCAGCACGTGCAGCCGCTCCAGGAGGCGCGCGGCGAGGCGCGGGATGGCCGCGACGTCGTCCATCGTCTCGGTGGGGAGCCCGATCATGAAGTAGCACTTGAGATTCGGGATGCCGTGGCGACGGACGAGGTCGCACGCCACCTCGAGCTGCGCGTCGCTGATGGCCTTGCGCACCACGCGCCGGAGTCGCTCGGTGCCCGCCTCGGGCGCCATCGTGAGCGTGCGGTGGCCGCCCCGTGCCAGCGAGGCGACCAGATCCTCGCTGAGGCTGTCGGCGCGGAGCGAGGAGATCGACACCTCGACCCCGTGCTCCTCGAGGAGCTTCATGAGCTCGCCGATCCAGGGATAGTCCGACACGCATGCCCCGACGAGCCCCACGCGCTTGGACTCCTTCGCTATCTCCGCCACCGACTCGCGGAGGGCGTCGAGGCTTCGGTGCCGCACCGGTCGGTAGACCTGGCCTTCCAGACAGAAGCGGCACCCGCGCCCGCAGCCCTTGCCCACCTCGAGCAGCTGCATGTGCCCGTATTCCGCGCGTGGGCTCTTGATCGTGGAGATGGTCTCCCACCGGTTGACATCGCGCAGGCGACGCTTGGTCACGACCGGGGGCACGTCCGCTGCGCGCGGCGTGATCGCTGCGACGCGCCCGTCTGTCTCGTACCGCACCTCGTACGCGTCGGGCGCGTAGATACCCGCGATGCCGCGCGCCGCCGCGAGGAAGCGCGCCCGCGCGCCGTCGGATCCGTCGGTGTGGGCGACCCGGTGGACGGCGATCAGCTCACTCACCATCTCCTCGCCCTCACCCACCGCAATGAGGTCCATGAACGGCGCCATCGGCTCGGGATTGGAGAACGCGCACACGCCCCCCATCAAGATGACGGGATGCCCCGGACCGCGGTCGGCGGCCCGCGACGGGATCCCCGCCATCCGCAGCAGCCGCACGACATTCAGATAGTCCCCCTCATAAGTCACCGAGAACCCGATGAGGTCGAACCCGCCGAGCGGCCGCAGGGACTCCAGGGAGAACGGCGCCGTGCCGGTGCGCTGCTGCTCGTCGATGTCCTCGGGATCCGGGAAGAAGACCCGCTCGCAGACGACGTCGGGGATGGCGTTGAGATGCGCATAGATGGTCTGGAAGCCGAGATTCGACATGCCGACCGCGTAGGTATTGGGATAGACCAGGGCGATGGCGAGGCGTCCTCCCCGATCCTTACGGACAGCCCCCTGCTCGGTCTCGAGCAGTAACTGGGCTTTGCGCTTCAGCGTCCAGGACATGAGACTAGAGTATCACCTAGCCCTTGACGACACCGATGGGTCGGAGTCGCGCGACCTTGCGGGAAATGCCCGCGCCCACGACGACGTTGACGACGTCCTGTACGTCCTTGTAGGCCTCCGGCATCTCCTCCTCGAGGGCGTGACGGCCGGTGGCGCGCGAGGAGACTCCCGCCGCGCTGAGCTCGTCCCGGATCCGCCGACCGCGCGCGGCTTTCACCGCGGCGGTGCGGCTCATGAGCCTGCCGGCGCCGTGGCACGTGCTGCCGAACGTCTCGCGCATGGCCGCCTCCGTGCCCAACAGAACAAAGGAGTAGCGACCCATGTCGCCGGGAATCAGCACGGGCTGACCCAGCGCGCGGTAGTCGGGGGGCAGCTCCGGATGATTGGGCGGAAACGCGCGTGTAGCGCCCTTCCGGTGGACGAGGAGCCGGCGCCGCACGCCGTCCACCACGTGCGTCTCTTCCTTGGCGATATTGTGGGCCACGTCGTAGACCAGGCTCCAGCCGAGCTCCGACGGCCCCACCCCGAGCGCGCGGAGAAAGGCCTCCTCCGCCGCCTCGGCCAGCACCTGGCGATTGGCGAAGGCGAAGTTCGCCGCGGCGCGCATGGCCGCAAGGTATTCGCCCGCCTCAGGCGACTCCAGCGGCGCGCACGCGAGCTGCCGGTCGGGCAACGAGATGCCAAAGCGGCGCATGCCCGCCTCGCAGCGGCGCAGCGCGTCCGTGCACGCCTGGTGACCGAGCCCGCGCGACCCCGTATGGATCATGACGGTCATCGCGCCCGCCGCGAGACCCAGCGCCTGCGCCGCCGGCGCGTCGTAGACCTCGTCCACCTTCTGGATCTCGAGGAAGTGATTGCCGGAGCCGAGGCTCCCGAGCTGCCCGCGTCCCCGCTCGCGGGCCTGCTCGGACAAGGCGTCCGCGTCGCCCCCTTCGAGGCGGCCATGGGATTCCACTCGCGCAAGATCGTGGCCGCCCGCCCACCCCGCTCCACGCTCGGCAACTCGGCGGAGCTCGGCCGCCGACAGCGTCACGCGCCCGCGGGCGCCGACGCCGGCCGGCACCGCGGCGTGGAGGGCGTCGAGGAGGCTTTCGAGGCGCGGCGCGACCTCCGCGGCGAGTAGCCGCGTGCGCATGAGGCGCACGCCGCAGTTGATGTCGTAGCCCACGCCGCCGGGGCTCACCACGCCGCCCTCCGCCGGATCCGTGGCGACGACGCCGCCGACCGGCAGCCCGTAGCCCTGATGGATGTCGGGCATGGCGAGCGAGGCGCTCACGATGCCGGGCAGGCAGGCGCCGTTGGCGACCTGTTCGAGAGAGGCGTCGCGCTGGATGGCGGCCATGAGGCGATCGTCCGCGAGCACGAGGCCGGGCACGCGCATGCCGGCACGGGCCTGACGGGGGATGCGCCAGAGAAACGGAGAGAGACGCTCGAGCGGGAGCAAAACCTACGGCGGCGGGAAGTCGGGAGGAGCTCTCCTCAGACTCCCATGATCTGCACGTCGATGGTGCGGGGCCGCGGGCCGTCCAGTTCGGCGAAGAGAATCGACTGGAAGCGCCCGAGGGCCAGCTCACCGCCGGTGATGCCGACGGCGACGCTGCGGCCGAGCAGGGCCGCGCGCAGGTGCGACGTGGCGTTACCGCGCTCGCAGTCCGAGTACCGCGGATCGTCGTGACGATAGCCCGCCGCCTCGGGGACGAGGCGGTCGACCATAGTCTTGAGGTCCTCGACGAGCGCGCCCTGGAACTCGTTCACGAATAACGCGCAGGTGGTGTGGAGAGCATTGACGAGCAGGATGCCTTCCTTGATGTCGGCACTCAGCATGATGTCGCGGATCTGCTTGGTGATGTCGAGCACTTCCGTCCGCTTCTCGCTCAACATCGTCAGGGTCTTCCGCACCACCTTGAGCGTCTGCACCGTGGCCTACCTCCGTCCTGTCAAGCGTTCGCGCCATCCACTGGTGCCGAGGGAGGGAATCGAACCCCCACGGCCCTCGCTGGGCCCGTGCCTTTTAAGGGCACCGCGTCTCCCAGTTCCGCCACCCCGGCTGACCCGCCGGCCGCACCAAGCGACTGGAGGCGGCGAGCGGATTCGAACCGCTGAATAGAGGTTTTGCAGACCTCCGCCTTAGCCACTTGGCTACGCCGCCCATCGAACTTAAAGGGGTTCATCATCCGAACCCCGTCGATAATCTCATGGAGCGGGAAACGGGATTCGAACCCGCGACCCCAACCTTGGCAAGGTTGTGCTCTACCACTGAGCTATTCCCGCACGTGTGACATCTTCCGAATCGTCGAGCGAGTGTAACAAACGCCTTGAACGGTGTCAACTTACGGGCGCACCCGGCACTTCGCCGCGCAGATATCTGGCGGCTTCTTCGGGGGGGGTCGGGTTGATGAAGAAGCCCGTCCCCCACTCGAAACCGGCCACGCGCGTGAGCTTCGGGATGATCTCGAGGTGCCAGTGGAAGTGGTCGAGCCCCGCCGCACGAAGCGGGGCCGAATGAAGCATGTAGTTGTAGGGGGGGTCGCCCAGAACCTTGCCCATGCGACGCAGGATCTGGCCGAGGAGCCGCCCCAGGGGGCGCAGCTCGGCGACCTCTGTCTCCTCGAAGCCCGAGCGATGCGACGCGGGGAGGATCCAGGTCTCGAAGGGAAAGCGGGGCGCGAACGGGGCCAGGGCCACGAACCCCTCCGCCTCGAGGATGATGCGGCCGTCGCCCCGGCGCTCCTGGCGGATGATGTCGCACCAGATGCAGCGCTTCTTGATCCGGTAGTGGCGCTCCGCCCCTTCCAGCTCCTCTTCGACCATGATGGGTACGATGGGCGTGGCGATGAGCTGCGAGTGCGGATGCTCCAGCGAGGCGCCCGCCGCCTCACCGTGGTTCTTGAACACCATCACGTACTGGATGCGCGGGTCCTTCTCGAGATCGAGGATGCGATCGCGATAGGCGCCGAGGACGTCGGCGATGCGCGCCTCCCCGAGGGCCGCGAACGTCGCGTGATGGTCAGGGGTCTCGATCACCACCTCGTGCGCCCCCACCCCGCTCATTCGGTCGTAGAGCCCCTCGCCGGACGGCTCGAGCTCGCCCTCGATGCGAAGCGCGGGAAACTTGTTGGGGACGACGCGCAGCGACCAGCCCGGAGTGTCGGGCTTGGTGTCGGGCGGCCGCAGCGCGAGGATTTCCGCCGGCGTCCGCGCCTCCTGGCCGGGGCAGAACGAGCACAGCCCCCCGGGGCTCCGGCCCGCGGGAGCGGGCGCGAAATCGGAGGGACGTCGGGCGCGCTCGGTCGAGATGATGACCCATCGCCCGACCACGGGATCCTTCCGAAGCTCAGGCACGAGAGACGTCCACCTCTTCCTCTTCCGGGCGCGGCTCGCGCGCGAGGAGGGCCGCGAGGGCCTCCTGGGGCGGCATGCCGTCGAAGAGCACGGCGGCCACCGCCGCGCAGATGGGGAGGCTGACGCCGGCTGCGCGGGCCAGCCGCAGCGCGGAGGACACGGTGCGCGCGCCCTCGGCCACCGTGCGCGTGCTCGCCTCGGCCTCGCGCAGGCTCTTCCCCTGCCCGATGGCGAGCCCGAGCGCCCGGTTGCGGCTCAGGCTCCCGGTGGCGGTCAACACGAGATCGCCCAGTCCCGCGAGACCGGCGAAGGTGCGGGCGGACGCGCCCAGCTTGACCCCCAGCCGTGCGATTTCTGCAAGCCCCCGGGTCACGAGGGCGGCGCGGGCATTCTCCCCGAGGGCCAGGCTGTCCGAGAGACCCGCCGCGATCGCGATGACGTTCTTGAGCGCGCCTCCGAGCTCGACCCCCAGCACGTCGCCGTTGGTGTAGACGCGGAGCGTGGGCCCGGCGAGAGCGGCCTGCGCGGCACGGGCGACGTCGAGCCGCGCAGAGGCGGCGACGAGGGCGGTCGGACGCCCGAGCGCGACTTCGCGGGCGAAGGAGGGGCCGGAGAGCACGACGATCGGGTGACCGGGCGCCAGCTCGGCGCAGAGCTCGGACATGCGGAGGCCGCGCTCGGGCTCCATTCCCTTCGTGGCGGAGACGAGGATGGTCCCGGGGGCCAGGCGCGGGACCATCGGGGTCAGCGTGGCGCGAACGAACTGGGAGGGAATCGCGATCACTACCAGCTCGGCGTCGCGGAGCGCCTCAGCGCCGTCGCCGGTGACCCGAACGCGAGCAGGCACGGTGAAGCCCGGCAAGTAGCGACGGTTCTCGCCGGTGTCGCGGATCTCGCGCGCGAGCGCCTCGTCGCGCGCCCACAGCCGCGCCGCCGCGCCGCGCCGGCCGAGGTGAATGGCGAGCGCGGTGCCCCAGCTTCCGGCGCCCAGAATCGCAACGGGCTCGCCCGCGGCCGACGCGCTCACGCCGCCTTGGCCCGCTGGCCGAGGCGGCTCTCGGTGCCCGCGCGCAGCCGCTGGATGTTCTGCTGATGCCGCCAGACGACGATGAGGGTCACGACGGCCGCAGCCCCGACGATCTCCCCGGGATAGCCGAGCGCCCATGTCGCCGCGACAAACGCCACACAGCCAAGGATCGAGGCCAGCGAGACGTAGCGCGTGGCGGCCACGACGAGGATCCACAGGATGGCCGCGGGTCCGACTGCCCCGGGCGCCGTGCGCAGGAAGGCCCCAAGCGCCGTCGCCATGCCTTTGCCGCCGCGGAAGCCGAGGAATACCGGCCAGCAGTTCCCCACCACGGCCGCGACCGCACCCGCGGCTGTCCACGCGGGCGCGCCGCTGACCGCGCCCGCGACCCAGGTGGCGAGAAAGCCCTTGACGATGTCACCGAGCAGCGTCGCCACCGCGGCGACGGGACCGAGCGTGCGGAGGACATTCGTCGCGCCGATGTTGCCGCTGCCGTGGCGGCGAATGTCCACGCCACCGGCCAGCCGCGACACGAGCACGCCGACAGGGATTGCGCCAACGAGGTACGCTGCGGCGAGACCGAGCAGGCTCAGGGCCATCGCTCGCGATCCTTCACGAAGACGTCGGGGCCGGTGCGCAGGAAGAAGCCGTAGAAGTAGTCGAGCCCGGAAAGCACGGTGATGAAGAGGGCCACCCAGAGCATCACGTCGGTGACCAGGTGGAACGGCACGAACTCCGCCGGCACTCCCTTCTCGAGGATCAGGAGCGTCACCGCCACGTACTGGGTCACGGTCTTGAGCTTGCCCAGCCGCGTGGCGGGCACCACCACGCCCATCGAGAGGGCAACCCCGCGAAGGCCGGTCACCGCGAGCTCGCGCCCGATGATCACCCAGGCCATCCACGCCGGGACCATGTCGACCTGCACGAGCGACACCAGGGCGGCAGCGACGAGCAGCTTGTCGGCCACGGGATCGAGGAGGGTCCCGAGACGGGTGACCTGATTCGTGCGCCGGGCGATGAGGCCGTCGAGCCAGTCGGTGAGGGAGGCGGCGAGGAAGATCACCGCCGCGATGATCACGTGCACCCGCTGCGAGGAGATCAGGAACACGATGACGAGCGGGACGAGCACGATCCGGATCAACGTGAGCGCGATCGGGACATTCATCGCCGCGCATCCGCGGTCACGGGGTCCGCCGGCCCCGGCACGATCGCCCCGTTGGACAGCCTCGGCACCTGGTCGAGCGACGACAGCGTCAGACATGCCGCGAAATCCTCGGCGCGGCCCGCCTTGTGGAGGTGCCGGGCCCACGCCGCGTCCTGGATCAGACGCTCGAGGCGGCCCGCGTACGCGTCGGCGAGGCGGCGCGCCGCCACCGCGGCGTCGGTGAGGCGGAGCCCGTTCGCCCCGTCCGACGCGAGCGCATCGATGACGAAGCCGGCGCACACCGCGTCCTCGAGGCAGAAGCTTCCCCGCTCTCCGGAGCACAGAAGGGTGAGATCGGCGCCGCGCTCGCGCGCCCAGCGCGCGGCGGCGCCGGCGTTCGTCAGGGAAGCCACCGCGACCGCCGCGGCGGGCGCCGCCGCCAGCATCGTGTTCGTGCCGTTGGTGGTGGTGAGCACGATGACCCGCCCGCCCACGCGCGCGGGCGTGAATTCGAGCGGCGAGTTGCCGAGATCGAACCCGGGTATGGGGTCCCCGCCGCGCTCCCCCGCCAGCAGGCACTCGCCGAGGGGGAAGCGTCCGGCCACCCGTCGCGCCGCCGCCTCGTCCGGCACCGGAATCACGCTACGGCAGCCCGCCGCGCAGGCCGCCACCACCGAGGTCGTCGCGCGGAGCACGTCGATCACCAGCGCGGCACGGCCACCGAGGGCGGCCGCGGCGAACTCCGCTGGACCCAGGGCGACGTGCACGTGCATGCGGGCCCGATCCTATTGCGCGTCGCGCAGGGCGCGGATCTTGAGCCGGAGCGCGTTGAGATTGATGAAGCCCTCGGCGTCTTTCTGGCGATACACACGATCCGCCTCGAAGGTGACATAGTCCGTGCGATAGAGCGACTTCGGTGATTTACGCCCGGCGACCATCACGTTGCCCTTGTAGAGCTTGAGGCGGACGGTACCGGTCACGTCGGCCTGGATCCCGTCGATCAGCCGCTGCACCGCCTCACGCTCGGGCGAGAACCAGAAGCCGTAGTAGATCATCTCGGCGTAACGGGGGACGAGGGTGTCGCGCAGGTGTAGGGCCTCTCGGTCCAGAGTGAGCGACTCGATCGCGCGGTGGGCGTGGTGCAGGATGGAGCCGCCCGGCGTCTCGTACACGCCGCGGGACTTCATGCCGACGAAGCGGTTCTCCACGAGGTCGACGCGGCCAATCCCGTGCTCCCCGCCGAGGCGATTCAGGCGCTCGAGCAGCGCGGCCGGTCCCAGGCGATCACCGTCCACCGCCACCGGGTTGCCCGCCTCGTACTCGATCTCCACGTACACGGGGACGTCAGGGGCGGCCTCCGGCGAGTTGGACAGCAGGAACATCTTCGGCGGCGGCTCGGCCCACGGGTCCTCGAGAATGCCGCCCTCGAACGAGATGTGGAAGAGGTTCCGGTCGCTCGAGTAGGGGCGTTCGGTGGTCACCGGGACGGGGATGTCGTGCCGCTGGGCGAACTCGATGAGCGCGGTCCGGGAGTTGAGGTCCCACTCCCGCCACGGCGCGATCACGGTGAGCTCGGGGGCGAGCGCGGCGTAGGTCAGCTCGAAGCGCACCTGATCATTGCCCTTGCCGGTGGCGCCGTGGCTCACCGCGTCCGCGCCCGCCGCGCGTGCCACCTCGACTTGCGCCTTGGCGATGAGCGGCCGGGCGATCGAGGTGCCGAGGAGATACGTCCCCTCGTAGACCGCATTGGCGCGCAGCATGGGGAACACGAAGTCGCGGACGAACTCCTCGCGGAGATCCTTGATGTGCACGCTGGAGGCCCCCGTACGCAGGGCCTTCTCGCGGATGGGGATCAGCTCTTCCCCCTGCCCGAGGTCGGCGCAGTATGCGACCACCTCGCAACGGTACGTCTCGATCAGCCAGCGGAGGATGACCGACGTGTCGAGGCCTCCGGAATACGCCAGCACGACCTTCCTGGCCTTCTTGCTCACGCCGGTCTCCTAGTCGCCGCCCAAGAGATGGAGGATGACCGCCTTCTGCGCGTGCAGCCGGTTCTCCGCCTGATCGAGGATCACGCTCTGCGGACCGTCGAGCACCGGATCGGTGACCTCCTCCCCGCGGTGGGCGGGGAGGCAGTGCATGACCAGCGCGCGGGGCGCGAAGCGAAGCAGCGCCTCGTTGACCTGGTAGCGCTGAAAGGCCTCCTGCCGGCGCTCACGCTCGGCCTCCTGGCCCATGCTCACCCACGCGTCGGTGTAGATCACGTCCGCGCCCTCGGCGGCGTCGCGCGCCTCCGTGGTCTGCTCGATCTTGGCGCCGAGCCCTCGGCAGGCGTCCAGGATGGCGGGCGCCGGCTCGTAGCCGGGCGGCGTCGCCACCACCATACGCGTGCCGAGCAACGCGCCGAGGAGCAGCACGGAGTGGCAGACATTGTTGCCGTCGCCGATCCAGGCAAGGCGAATCCGGGAGAGATCGAGGCCCCGCTCCCACAGCGTGAAGTAATCGGCCATGGCCTGGCAGGGATGCTCGCGGTCCGAGAGCCCGTTGATGACGGGCACGGCGCCGTGCTGGGCCAGCCCCTCGACGGTGGCGTGGGCGAACACGCGCGCGGCGATGATGTCCACCCAGCGCGAGAGGTTGCGGGCGATGTCCGGCACCGACTCGCGCTTGCCGAGGCCGATCTCGTGCCCGGACAGGTACACCGCGGACCCGCCGAGCTGGAACATCCCAACCTCGAACGTCACGCGGGTGCGGAGGGAAGGCTTCTCGAAGATGAGGGCCATCGCGCGGCCGGCGAGCGGGGTGCCGCGGTCGCGGGCCTTGGTCCGCGACTTGAGCTCGGCGGTGAGCCGGAAGAGGCGCCGGACGTCCTCGCGCTCGAGATCCTGGATCGAGAGGAAGTGCTTCATCTCGCGACGGCGGTGAGGGCCTCGTCGATGATGGAGACCGCGCGGGCCACGTCCTTCTCGTCGAGCACGAGGGACGGAGCGAGGCGAAGCGTGTTGTCCCCCGCGGTGAGGACGAGGAGCCCGCGGTCGCGGCACGCGCCGAGCACGTCGCCGACCGGCGGCACCAGGTCCATCCCGACGAGGCAGCCGCGCCCCCGTACCGCGGTCACCGCGGACGCGCGGCGGGCCCGCACCTTTTCGAGCTCGGTGACGAGCAGCCGCCCCATCCGGTCGGAGCGCTCGGGAAGCCGTTCCTCGATCAGCGTGGTGAGCACGGTGAGGCCGACCGCGGTGGCAAAAGGGTTGCCGCCGAACGTGCTGCCGTGGGTGCCGGGAGAAAACGCGGACGCAACCTCGTCGGTGGCGAGCGTCGCCCCGATGGGAACGCCGTTCGCCAGCGCCTTCGCCACCGTCATGACGTCCGGCGAGATCCCGGAGTGCTCATACCCCCACAGGCGGCCGGTGCGCCCCATGCCGGTCTGGATCTCGTCGAAGATGAGGCACACGCCGGCCTCGTCGCAGAGCTTGCGGAGGCCGGGGAGATAGCCATCGTCGGGGATGTTGACGCCGCCTTCGCCCTGGATGGGCTCCACCATGATCGCCGCGGTATGGCTGTCGATGGCGCGCTCCACCGAGCGGAGGTCGTTGAACGGCACGTACTTGAACCCGCCGGGCAGAGGCTCGAAGCCGTGATGGTACTTCTCCTGCGCGGTCGCGGTCACGGTGGCGAGCGTCCGTCCGTGGAACCCGCCGCGCATCGTGATGATGTCGCCGCGATCGCTCGCCCCGTGCTCCTTGGCCCACTTCCGCGCGAGCTTGATCGCCGCCTCGTTGGCTTCGGCGCCCGAGTTGGAGAAGAACACCCGGTCGGCGAAGGAGTGATCGCACAGGAGCTTGGCGAGGTGAGTCTGCTGCGGGATGTGGAACAGGTTCGACACGTGCATCAGCGTGGTCGCCTGCTCCCGGATCGTCCCCACCACGCGCGGATGGGAGTGGCCGAGCGCCGTCACCGCGATGCCGCCGGTGAAATCCAGGTACTCTTTGCCGTCGGAGTCCCAGACCCGCATCCCCTCGCCGCGCACCAGTGCGATGGGCGCCCGCTTGGTGAACGCCATGAGGTGCTTGCCGCCGGTGTCGAGGAGGGCCTTGGTGTCCACGGCTGCGTTCTCCTGATTTGATCTACGGTCGTCGCGAGCGACGACCTCGGTATGGTGGCTTCGCATCTCGTAGTGCTCGGGCCTAGAAGACGATCTCCGTCCCGATACCCTCGTGGGTGAAGACTTCGAGTAGCACCGCGTGGGCGACCCGGCCGTCGATGATGTGGGCCTTGGCCGCGCCGCCCTCGAGAGCCTTGATGGAGGACTCGACCTTGGGCAGCATGCCGCCGTCGACCACGCCCGACTTGATCAGCCGCTCCGCGTCCCGCTTGGTGAGGCGCGAGATGAGCTTGCCGTCCTCGCCGTTGATCCCCTGCACGTCGGTCAGGTGGATGAGCTTCTCCGCGCGGAGGGCGGCGGCCACGTCGCCCGCCACCAGATCGGCATTGATATTGTACGTCTCGCCGTTGGCGCCCACGCCGATCGGCGCGATGACCGGGATGAGCCCCGACTCCACGAGAAGGCGGATCATGTCGCCGTTCACCGCCTCCACGTCGCCCACGAGACCGATGTCCGCCGTGCTCCCGTCGGGCATCCGGTGCAGGCGCCGGCGCGCGCGCAGGAGATTGCCGTCCTTGCCGGAGAGGCCCACCGCGTGGTTCCCGTGCACGTTGATCAGGCCCACGATCTCCTTGTTGATCTTGCCGCCCAGCATCATCTCGACGATTTCCATCGTCTCCGGGTCGGTGACCCGCATCCCGCCCACGAACCGCGGCTCCTTGCCGAGCCGCTTCATGAGGGCGCCGATCTGGGGTCCGCCGCCATGCACGATGACGGGTCGGATTCCGATGAGCCGGAGCAGCAGGACATCGCGCGCGAACTGCTGCTTCAGATCCGCCTTCTCCATGGCCGCCCCGCCGTACTTGATGACGAGGGTGCGGCCTTGGAACGCCTGGAGATACGGCAGGGCCTCCAGCAGTACCTCTGCCCTCTGGATCATCCGCTCCATGTCGAGTGGGGGCACGAGGGCCGCCTAGAGGATGTACCGGGACAGGTCCTCGTCCTTCAGGACCTCGGCCAGCCGCGCATGGACGTACTCGGCGTCGATGACGATCTCCTTGCCGCTCCAGTCTGGCGCCTGGAATGACACTTCATCCAGAAGCTTTTCCATGATGGTGTAAAGTCGCCGGGCGCCGATGTTTTCTGTCCGCTGGTTAACCTGGGAGGCGATGTCCGCCACCGCCTCGACCGCCTCCGCGGTGAACCGCAGCCGGACCCCCTCGGTCTGGAGGAGCTCCGTGTACTGCCGCACCAAGGCGTTCTCGGGCTCGCTCAGAATGCGGACAAAGTCCGCTCGCGTCAAGGGCTCGAGTTCCACCCGGATGGGGAAGCGCCCCTGCAGCTCCGGGATCAGATCCGAGGGCTTGGCCACATGGAAGGCCCCGGCGGCGATAAACAAAATGTGGTCCGTTCTGACGCTCCCGTACTTCGTGGTGACGGCCGAACCCTCGACGATGGGCAGCAGGTCCCGTTGCACGCCCTCCCGCGACACGTCGGGCCCGTGTCCCCCTTCCCGGCCCGCCACCTTGTCCAGCTCGTCCAGGAAGACGATGCCCGCGTTCTCCACCCGCTGCACCGCCTGGGCCACCGCCTCGTCCACGTCGATGAGCTTCTGGGCCTCGTCCTGGGCAATGAGCTTCCGCGCCTCCCCCACCTTGACGCGGCGGCGGCGCGTCCGACCGGGCATCATCTGGGAGAGCATGTTCTGGAGGTTCATGCCGACCTCCTCCATGCCCTGACCGCCGAAGAGCTGGACCATGGGCCCGCCGGCGGCGGCCAGCTCGACGTCGATGAGCCGGTCCTCGAGCTTGCCGGCGCGCAGTTGGGCGCGAAGCTTCTCGCGCGTGGCGTCCCGCGACGCGTCGGGGGCCACCTCCTCCAGCGTGCTCGAGGAGAAGGCCTCGCCGTGCCGGCGCGGGAGCAGAAGATCGAGCAGCCGCTCTTCGGCGATGGCGTCGGCGCGCTCGCGCACCTGGGCCGTCATCTCCGCCTTCACCATGTTGACCGCCTGCTCGGTGAGGTCGCGAATCATCGACTCCACGTCGCGCCCCACGTAGCCCACCTCGGTGTACTTGGAGGCCTCCACCTTGATGAAGGGCGCCTGGGCCAGGCGGGCAAGACGGCGCGCGATCTCGGTCTTTCCCACGCCGGTGGGCCCGATCATGATGATGTTCTTCGGCGCGACCTCGTCGCGCAGCGCGGGGGGGAGATTCTGGCGTCGCCAGCGGTTGCGGAGGGCGATGGCCACCGCCCGTTTCGCGCGATGCTGGCCCACGATGTAGCGGTCCAGCTCGGCCACGATCTCGGCGGGCGTGAGGGCGCTCACGGCAGGGCCTCCACCGTGATCTGCTCGTTGGTGTAGATGCAGATCCCGGCCGCGATGCGGATCGCCTGCTCGGCGATGGCCGCGGCGTCCAGGGAAGAATGCGAGACGAGCGCCCGGGCGGCGGCGAGGGCATAGGGGCCGCCCGAGCCGATGCCGATGAGTCCGTCGTCGGGCTCGATGACATCCCCCGTGCCCGAGACGATCAGCGACGAATCGGCGTCGGCCACCGCGAGGAGCGCCTCGAGCCGCCGCAGCACGCGATCGGTCCGCCAGTCCTTGGCGAGCTCGACCGCCGAGCGGGCCAGATTCCCCCGGTGCTCCTCCAGCTTGGCCTCGAAGCGGGCGAAGAGCGTGAAGGCGTCGGCGGCGGCCCCTGCGAAGCCGGCGAGCACGCGCCCGTGGTGGAGCTTGCGGACCTTCCGCGCGCTCCCCTTGACCACGGTCTGGCCCAGCGTCACCTGGCCGTCCCCGCCCACCGCCACCGTGCCGTGATGGCGCACCGCGACCACCGTGGTGGCGTGGAACACCGCTCCCCCGCCGGACGCGCTCATACCGCGCGGGGATGGGCCGCGTCGTACACCTTCATCAGGTGCTCGGGGCTCACGTGGGTGTAGCGCTGGGTGGTGGACAGCCGGCTGTGGCCGAGCAGCTCCTGGATGAAGCGCAGATCGGCCCCCTCGCCCAGCAGATGCGTGGCAAAGGTATGGCGGAAGGTGTGCGGCGTGACCCGCCGGGCCAGCCCCGCCGCGCGCGCGCGCCGCCGCACAATCGAGTGGACGCTCCGGGTGGACAGCCGGGTGCCCCGCGCATTGCGGAAGAGGGGCCCGTGGCCCCCCCCGCGGCGGTCCAGGTACGCCTCCAACGCCTCGAGGGCGATCTCGCCCACCGGCACCACGCGCTCCTTGCTGCCCTTGCCCATCACGCGCACGCTGCCGTGGCGGCGATCGACGTCCTCCAGGTCGAGGCCACAGCACTCGGCCACGCGGAGGCCGCTTGCGTAGAGCAGCTCGAGTAGCGCGCGGTCGCGCCGTCCCGCAAGGGTGTCCTCCGCCGGCGCGTCGAGCAGCTCCTTGGACTCGTCCTTCGGCAGCACCGACGGGAGGCGCCGGGGCAGCCGCGGGCTCGCGAGCTGCCGCGCGGGATTGGTCGCGACCAGTTCGCGCCGCGCAAGGAAGCGGTAGCAGCTTCGCGCGCACGCGACCTTGCGGGCGATAGAGGATTTCGCGAGCCCGCGGCCGTGCAGCCACGCGAGATAGCCGCGCAGGACCCGCGCGTCGGCGGCGGCGAGGCCGGACACCCGAACGCTCCGCAGATAGGCCTGGAGCTCGGCCAGATCACCGGCGTAACCACGCAAAGTATGGGCCGACGCCCCCCGCTCCGCGGCGAGGAACTCCAGGAACGCGGGCACCGGGTCGGCGTCACCACGCATGGGGCGGATCCCGTCAGGCCACGGTGGGCGCGACGTCTTCCTTGTAGCCGCAGCCGTCCTTCACGCAGGCCCGGGTGATCTTGCCACCGCGCCCCACGCGCTCGGTGACGAAGGGCGCTCCGCACTGAGGACACGGTTGCGCCACCGGGCGCGACCACACCGAGAACGTGCACTGGGGATAGTTGGCGCACGCGTAGAACGTCTTGCCCCGCTTGCTCCGGCGCTCCACGAGCTGGCCACCGTCCTGAGGACACGCGATGCCCAGCGGCACCGGCTTGGTCGTCTTGCACTCCGGATAGCCTGAGCACGCCATGAACTTGCCGAAGCGGCCGTGCTTGATCACCATCGGCTTGCCGCAGGTCGGGCAGGCCTCGTCGGTGGGCTCGTCGGCGGGCCGCTCGCGCCCGCCCAGGTCCTTGGTGTACTTGCAGTCGGGATACGCCGAGCACGCGAGGAACTTCCCGAAGCGGCCCCACTTCTCCACCAGGGGCTTCCCGCACTCGGGGCAGGACTGGCCGACGTCCACGCCCTCCTTGAAGTTCTCCATCTTCTTGCCGGCCTTGCTGAGGTCTTTCGCGAACTCCTTGTAGAAGGCCCCGACCGTGTCCTGCCAGTCCGCGTCCCCTTCCTCGATCTTGTCGAGCGACTCCTCGAGCTGGGCGGTGAACTCGACGTCCATCACCTCGGGAAAATGGGGCACGAGCATGTCGGTCACTTGCATGCCGAGCTCGGTGGGAAAGAGCGTGCCCTTCTCGCGGCGGACGTACTCGCGATCCTGGATGGTCCCGAGGATCTGCGCGTAGGTGGAGGGCCGGCCGATCCCGAGCTCCTCCAGTGTTTTCACCAGCGAGGCCTCGGTGTAGCGCGGCGGTGGCTGGGTGAAGTGCTGCTTGGGATCGAGGGAGCGCAGCTTGAGGATCTCGCCCTCGGTGAGCGGCGGGACCACCGCTTCCTGCTCCTCCTCGCTGGGCTGCTCCGACTCCTCGCGCGACTCCACGTACACGGCGGTGAAGCCGGCGAACTTGAGCGTGGAGCCTTGGGCGCGGAAGAGGCAGTCCCCCGCGGTGATGTCGGCGGCGACCGTGTCGTAGACCGCGGGCAGCATCTGGCTGGCGAGGAAGCGCTCCCAGATCAGGCGGTAGAGCGCGAGCTGGTCCTTGGAGAGAAAGCGCACAAGGGCCTTGGGCTCGCGGGCCACCGAGGACGGCCGCACCGCCTCGTGGGCGTCCTGGGCGCTCTTCTTCGTCTTGTACACGGGCGGGCTGTCCGGCAAGTACTCGCGCCCCAGCCGCTCGCCCACCCATTGCTTCGCCTCGTCCTGCGCGTCCTGAGAGACGCGGACGGCGTCAGTGCGCATGTAGGTGATGAGGCCGACCTGGCCCTCGTCCCCCAGCTCGATGCCCTCGTAGAGCTGCTGGGCGAGCATCATGGTCTTCTTTGCGCTGAAGTGGAGCTTGCGGCTCGCCTCCTGCTGGAGCGTCGAGGTGATGAAGGGCGCGGCAGGATTGCGGCGGCGCTCGCCGCGGGTCACCGACTTCACCCGCCACTCCGCGCCGTGCAGCGCGGTCATCACCGCTACCGTGGCCGCCTCGTCGGGGAGATTGACCTTCTCGCCCCGCACTTCCCGGAGCGTCGCGGTGAAGTCGGGCGGCGTCTGGGCGAGAAGCCGGGCGTGGAGCGACCAGTACTCGACGGGCACGAAGGCGGCGATCTCGCGCTCCCGCTCGGTGATGAGGCGCACCGCAACCGACTGTACGCGCCCCGCGGACAGCCCGCGGCGAATCTTCTCCCACAGCAGCGGCGAGAGCTTGTAGCCCACCAACCGGTCCAGCACGCGCCGCGCCTGCTGGGCGTCCACCTTGTTCTGGTCGATCTTGCCGGGATGCTGAAACGCCGCCTTCACCGCCCGCTCGGTGATCTCGTTGAAGAGGATGCGGTGGGTATTCTTGCGATCCACCCCGAGCTCCTGAGCGAGGTGCCAGCCGATCGCCTCCCCTTCACGGTCGGGGTCGGTCGCGATGTAGAGCGCGCCCACCTTCTCGGCGGCCTTCTTGAGCTCGTCGAGCACCTTCTTCTTGGCGGGGAGCACGCGGTACTCGGGCTTGAATCCCTTCTTCTCGTTCACGCCGAGCTTGGACTTGGGCAAATCGCGGACATGCCCCATCGAGGCCTTCACGACGAATCCGGAATCCAGGTACTTCTGGATCGTCTTGACCTTGGTGGGCGACTCCACGACGACGAGCGAGCGCTGCTTGGCCAATGGACTCCTTTCAGCCTCGAGGGACGCGCACGAAGCGTTTCCCGGGTAGCTGCCGCACCCGGCCGTCCAGCTCGAGGGCCAGGAGACGGGCCGCCACATGGGACGCGGAGCTGCGGCTCCGCTCGATCAACTCTTCTATGGACGCAGGTTCAGCGCCAATCAGCGCAAGAATCGGATCCGTGACTGCCCCCGGAGTCGTTGAAGCCGGGGCCGGAGCCGGCGCGGCCACGCAGGCGCGCCACAGCGTGGGCAGCATCGCGATAACGTCTTCCGACTCCTCGACCAGAGTGGCGCCGTCACGGATCAGGCCGTGAGCGCCGCGGCTCGAGGGCGACCCCGCCGGGCCCGGCACCGCCATGACCTCGCGCCCAAGATCGGCCGCGTGGCCGGCGGTGATGAGCGACCCGCTGGCCTCGGCCGCCTCGACCACCACGACGCCCAAGGCGAGCGCGGCGAGCAGCCGGTTCCGGACGGGAAAGTGATGCGCGAGGGCAGGCATGCCCGGCGCGAACTGCGAGAGGACGGCGCCGCGTTCGGCGATGCGCGCCGCGAGCGCGCGATTCTCGGGCGGATAGATGCGATCCACGCCCGAGCCCAGTACCGCCAGGGTGCGACCGCCCGCGTCGAGGGCGCCGCGATGGGCGGCGGTGTCGATTCCCCGGGCAAGCCCGCTCACGATCGTGACGCCCCGGGCGGCAAGGTCTCGCGCGAGACGTTCGGCAATCGCCAGCCCGTGGGGCGTCGCCCGCCGGGATCCGACGATGGCCACGGCCAGAGCATCCTCCGGGGTCACCGAGCCTCGAACCCAGAGCCGGGTCGGCAGGTGCTCGATACCCCGGGCCAGGGCCGGAAACTCGGGATTCGAGCGCTCGATCGAGCGAGGGGGCGGGACGCTCGAGGCACCCTTCGCGCCCCACCGGCGCGGAGTTTCGCGCCAGCCGGCGTGTCGAACTATTTCCATGTCTTCAAGTAGATACATCACGTCAGCGCACTCCAAGGCCGGGCCGAAGAATGCGCTTCAGTATACCGGACCGCCCCTCACGGTCAAGAAAACGGACCCGAAGCGCGCTACGGGGTGCCTCGGGCGGCGCTGTCCCGACCTCCCAGGAGGGTCCTGGCCTGATCGGCGGCGGCGCTCCCCGGATGGTCGCGGATCGCCTGCTCCCAGGCCGCGCTGGCGGCCGCCCTATCGCCGAGCGCCCGCTGGCAGAGCCCGATCTTCAGCAGCGCATCGGGCACATGCGGGCTCCGCGGATACGCTTCCGATACGCGCCTGAGCTCGATCAGCGCCTGCTGATAGTCGCGCTGCTGATAGTAGGCCTCGCCGATCCAGAGCTGGGCGGCCGGGGCCAGGCTATGGCTCGGGTAGCGGGTCATGAGGTCAGTGAGCTCGAGCACCGCCTGTCCGTGCTCCCGCGCGCGGAAGTTCGCCATGGCTCCGCTGAAGAGCTTCTCGGCCGACGGAGCGGCGGCCGAGACAGGGCGGACGACGGGCTTGCTCGCGGAGGACGGCGTGAGCACGGGCTTGGGCTCGGGTGCGGCCATCTGCGCGGGTGCCTTCGCCTCCGCGGCAGCCTTGACCTCGCGCACGGCCTTCGGCTCAGGCGTGGCCTTCGACGTGGGGGGGGTCGCCTCGGGCGCGGGCTTCGCCTCGCGCACGGCCTTCGGCTCAGGGGCGGCCTTCGGTGCCGCTTTCTCGGGCGCGGGCTTCGCCTCGCGCGCGGCCTTCACGTCAGCGGCGGGTCTGGCCTCGGGCGTTGTCTTTACCTCACGTGTGGGCTTCGCTTCGGGCGCCATCTTCGTCGAGTCGGGGATTGCCCTGGGATCGGGCGCTACCGGCCTGGGCGCCACGCTCTTGACCGGGGGCGGCGGCGCGCTCGGCACCGCAGGCGAAGTCGACAGCGCGGGCGGGGGCGGCGCGACCGATGCCGTATCCGGCGACCCCGGCCGCGCGGCCGCGGGCGGCGGCATCGCGGTCGGTCGCTCGGCGGCCGGGCTCGGCGCGGCGGCCTCCCGCTCACGCAACATGCCGCGCGTCTCCTCGAGCAGCACGCGCGCGCGTGCCAGCTCCACGTTCGCCGCCTTCACGTCGCGCGTCTTGTCCACCGCATCGGTCTCGAGCGCCCGCACCTGTGACTGCAGCCGCGTGATCTCGCGCGAGCTGGTATCCTGCCGCTGCCGCATGTCGTCCAGCTGGGTGCGCAGCGTCGTCGTCTCGTTGAGCGCCCGGACGCCCGAATCGTCGCTCGCGCACCCCGCGAGGGCGAGCGCCCCGGTCACGAGCCACGGAACGAAGGCGGATCGGACGCATGTCATCGTGCTCGCGACGCTAGCATTCAGGCAAAGGAAAAGTCAACTTTTGAGGGGCTTTACGGGGGTGCCTGCGGGTGACTTCCGGTGGAAGCTTCCGCCCGGCTGGAGTCTCGTGAAGATCTTCGGGGGCGGGGTGCTGATGGGCGCGGCGGCACTGGTCGCCGACGGCTGCAACATCACCCAGGGGCTCACCAACTCCGCGACCCTCTCGCTGGGGAGCCTCGTCGCCTTCGTCTCCATGGCCGCAGGCGCGTGGCGGACCCTCTGGGCCCTCTACCTCCGGAAGGGCTGAGCTCAGCCCTCGCGCAGAAGCATCACCGGCACCGTCTCGCCCGCCGCGATCGTCGTGTCGCCGGGGACAATGGCCAGGCCATCAGCCTCGGACATGGAGCGTAGAATTCCCGAGCCCTGCTCGCCGGTGAGCCGCGCGGTGAGCGCGCCGCCGCGCTCGCCGAGCACCACGCGCAAGTAGCCGCGGCGGCGGCCCGGATTGGGAATGGGCATGAGCGCGCGCGCGGATCGGATCGGCCGAGTGAGACGCATGTGCCCGCCGAGCCGGCGAATCGCCGGGCGGACGAACAGCTCGAACGTGACCATCGCCGACACCGGGTTGCCGGGCAGGCCGAACACCGGCAAGGTGCCCTTGAGCGGCGATTCCACCGTCGCGAACGTGATCGGCTTGCCCGGCCGCATGTTGACCAGCCAGAGATGCTGCTCCGCCCCGAGGGCAGTCAGCGCCGCCTTGACGAAGTCATGGTCACCGACCGAGACCCCGGCCGAGGAGATCAGCACGTCGCAGCCGAGGCCCCAGGCGAGCCGCGCCTCGATCTCGTCCTGGCGATCGCGCGCAACGCCCAGGCTCAGGGGCTCCGCGCCGGTCGCGCGCACCTGCGCCATGAGGGAATACGTGTTCGAGTTCGGGATCTGGCCGGGGCGTAGCGTCCCGCCGAGGTCCACGATCTCGTCCCCGGTGGACAGCACGCCAACCACCGGCCGCCGGATCACGCGCACCCGGCTCCGCCCCAGCGTGGCGAGCACGCCGATGTCGCCCGGCGTGAGCACCCGTCCGGGCGCGAAGAGCCGGTCGCCCGGCCGGAGATCCTCGCCCCGCGGCCGTACATAGTCCCCGGCGGAGACGGGTCGCGGGATCCGCACCGTCGCGCCGTCGGCCTGCACGTCCTCCTGCGGGATCACCGCGTCCGCCCCCTCGGGCAGCGGGGCCCCAGTGAGGATGCGGAAGGCCTCGCCCCGCGCGAGGGGGCGCTCGGCCAGATGTCCCGCTGCGACGTGGCCGGCCATGCGAAGGGCGGCCGGGCTCTCGGCGCTGGCCCCCGACGTATCGGCACTCGACACCGCGTAGCCGTCCATGGACGAGTTCGGCCAGGGCGGGATCTCGCGATCGGCGACGACGGGTTCGGCGAGCACGCGATCGAGGGCATCGAGGAGCGCGACGCGCTCGTCCCCGAGCGTGCCGACACGGGAGAGGATGCGCTCGAGCGCCTCTTCGACGGTGATCACGCCGCCATTGTACCGCGGCGCGGCGGGACGAGCGGGGCTAGCGCCCCTGGTCCAGGCGGCTTGCGTACCGAGCCACCATGCGATTCCGGCTCAGCACGAACAGCCCGAAGAAGCCCGCCGTGACGAGCGCCTCGCGGAGCCCGATGGGGAAGCGGTTCGTGCTCGTGATCGCGGGATAGACCTGCAGCACGCGCTCCAGGAACATCGAGACCCATCCCATGAAGAGGATGACCACGAGCGGCTTGTGGGCGGCGGGCGGGCGGCCGGTGAGGCGCTTGAGCAGGTACGAGAACGGCACGAGCCAGCCGGCCACGAAGATTACGAAGGCCATCGTGCGCCACGGATCGTCGAAGAACCGACGAAGGAAGAACCGGGTCTCCACCGGCACGTTCCCGTACCAGATCACGAGATACTGCGAGAAGAAGAAGTAGAGCCACATCACGCACATCGCGAACGTGAGCTTGGCGATGTCCTGGATGGCGGACGGGGAGACGTGGGTGAGCCCGCGGGCGTTGGCCCGGATCGAGAGATACGTCACGAGGCCGAACCCGATGTAGAGCGTGCTCACGACGAAGTAGCCGCCGAGGAGGCCGCTGTACCAGACGGGATCGAGCGACATGATGAGGTCGAAGCCCCAGAGCGAGAGCACCAGCACGAAGAGGGTGAGGAGGATACCGCTCAGTCGGTTGCGGCGCGCCAGCGCGGCCGCCTCGTCCCCGGTGCCCTCGGCGAACACCGCCCGGGTGAAGATGATCGCCACCCAGTACAGGAGGAGAACGCCCACGACGTTGCGCAGGACGAAGAACGGCACGTTGAGCCATTGCGACTTCTTCTCGACGAGGGCGGGATTGTTCACCCACGGATAGAGCGTGCTCATGCCGAGGAAGAAGAGCAGGAACAGCACGAACGAGAACGGGAGGAACCCTCCGGTGGTAAGGGCCACGCGCTTGATCGACGGCGACCAGCGCGCCTCCGTCAGCTGCAGCATGGCCGACGCGGCGGGGCCGGCGATGGCGAGGCTGGACCAGAAGAGGAGATTGACCAGGTAGATCGCCCAGGCCTGCCAGGGCTCCGGCTGCATGAGGCCGTGGATGAAGGCGGCGGCGCCGATCACCACCAGCGCGAGCAGGATCCCCTGCCCGCTGGAGCTCGACGTGCGCGCGTCGGCCACCGCAGCCGCGTTCATTTCTTGGCCAGCGTCCGCACGAAGTTCACGAGGTGCCAGCGCTCCTCGGGCGAGAGGGCCTCCCCGTAGGCCGGCATCACCGCGCCGCCCATCCCGATGTAGTGCTGCCAGAATCCGTCGGTGCGCGTCTTCTGCAGATCGGGGTTGGTGAGGTCCTGGGCGGGGATGAACTTGGTGGTGACGAGCCCGTCGCCCTTGCCGCTGGCCCCGTGGCACGGCACGCAGTAAACCGTGAAGAGCTCGCCGCCCTTGTTGATCGACTCGGGGGTGGTCGGGATGGGATTCTTCCGCTGCGCCGCCGCCTCGCGGTCCTCCTTCGCGTAGACGAGCTCGCCGCCCTCGCGGGGTACGCTGCCCACCGGCATGGAAAAGGCGCGCTCGCCCGGGCGCACCGCTTGCGTCACCGTCATGTTGTCCAGCCAGCGCATGGCGATGGTGCCGCCGAGACCGGCGCCGCCCATGCCAACCAACCCGAGGCACAGGAGGAAGAGGATGCGCAGCCCGTACTTCTTGATCATCGCCGCACTTCCTCGGCGCCCGCCGCGGACAGCAGCGCGCTCACCGTCTGCGCGCGATCCGGCGGACAGGCCACCGCGACCCCGAAACGGTCGAGGGTGAAGCGCGGGTCATAGGTCGCGGATTGCCGGATCTTCGGCAGCCGGCCTAGGAGGAAGACGGCGATCAAGGTCGCAATGCCGCCGAAGAGGATGGTCAGCTCGAATCCGATGATCACGAACGGCGGGATCGACACCGGGGCCTTGCCCCCTGTGATGAGCTCCCATTTCAGCGACGACCAGATCGTGAGGAAGAATCCGGTGGCGGTCCCGGTGACCCCGCCCACCACCGTGAACAGGCGCACCTTGGAAAGCGGCCGGACGTGCTCGATCTCCTCCTCGATCTCCTCCACCGGCACCGGAGTGTAGACGGTGAGGTCCGCGAAGCCCTTGGCGCGCAGCTCGCGGATGGCCTGCAGCGTGGTATCCACGTGGGCGAAGATGCCCAGCACGTTGGCCAGGGCCATCTAGTGCCCTCCCCCGTGATGGGCGTGCTTCACGGGATGCGGCAGCACTTCCTTGACTTCCACGATGGACAAGGAGGGCATGACGCGGATGAAGCCGAGGAACAGGATGAAGAACCATGCGAACGAGCCCACGATGATCGTGGAGTCGGTGATGGTCGGGTAGTACGTGCCCCACGTATAGGGGTAGAAGTCGTGCCCCAGGCCCGGGACGATGATGTTGAAGCGCTCGAACCACATCCCGATGAGCACGAGGATCGACACGATGTAGAGGATCACCGAGTTGACGCGCGCCTTCTTCGAAAAAAGGATCAGCGGGACCACGCTGTTGCAGAAGTACATGGTCCAGTAGGCCCACGCGTACTCCTTCGTGGCCTTGGCGAACACGCTCGCCCGCTCGAAGTGATCGCCGCTGTACCAGGCGGTGAACACCTCGCACGTGTAGAAGTACGTCAGCACCAGGCTGGTCACGAGGGTGAGCTTGGCCATCGCGTCCAGGTGCCGGTCGGTGATGTAGGGGTACCAGTTGAAGTAGTACCGCATGGGCAGGATGAGGATGAGCACCATCGCGAAGCCGGAGAAGATGGCCCCATCCACGAAGAAGGGCGCGAAGAGCGTCGAGTGCCAGCCCGGCACGAGGGCCATCGCGAAGTCGAACGACACCACGCTGTGCACGGAGAGCACGAGCGGCGTGGCGAGGGCGGCGAGAAGGCCGTAGCCGCGCCGGTAGTGCTTCCACTGCACGTCCGACCCCTCCCAGCCCATCGCGATCACCGCGAAGATCTTCTTCTTGAGGCCGGTGGAGCGGTCGCGGAGGGCGGCCACGTCGGGGATCAGCCCCACGATGAAGAACACCACGCTGATGGTCAGGTACGTCGAGATCGCGAACACGTCCCACACCAGCGGCGACTTGAAGTTCGGCCAGAGGTAGCGCTGGTTCGGATACGGGGTCAGCCAGTAGGCGAACCACATGCGGCCGGCGTGGATCAGCGGGAACAAGCCCGCGGTCATGACCGCGAACACCGTCATCGCCTCCGCACCGCGGTAGATCGACGTGCGCCACTTTGCCCGGAACAGGTAGAGGACCGCGGAGATCAGCGTCCCCGCGTGGCCGATACCGATCCAGAACACGAACGTGGTGATGTACATCGCCCACATCTGCGGGGTGCGCTTGCCCGCCGCGCCCATGCCCGTGTAGATCTGGTACGTCCACGCCACCACCCCCGCGAAGAGAGTGAGCGCGACGATGCACATCCAGCCGAAGTAGAGATTGCCCGGCATGCCCACCGTACGCTCGACGTCCTTGTTGACGTCGGCCCACGTCACCGGCCGGTCCTGGAGCCGGACGCTCATGCCTTGTGGCCCCCGCCCGGCCCGCGCACCACCTTCTTCAGATAAGTCACGGCGGGCCGGGTCCCCAGCTCCTCGAGCACGTGGTAGCTGCGGGTCGACCGCGACAGCTTGGTCACCGCCGACCCCTCGTCCTTGAGGTCGCCGAAGGTGATGGCCTGGGTGGGGCACGTCTGCTGGCAGGCGGTCTTGATGTCGCCGTCCTTGACCTTGCGGCCCTGATCGCGCGCATGGTCCTTGCCCTCGACGATGCGCTGCACGCACATGGTGCACTTCTCCATGACGCCGAGCTGGCGCACGGTGACGTCGGGGTTGAGCTGGAGGTCGAGCGGCGACGGCCACTGGTAGTAGAACCAGTTGAACCGCCGTACGTGGTACGGGCAATTGTTGCCGCAGTAGCGCGTCCCCACGCAGCGGTTGTAGACCTGCCCGTTGAGCCCCTCGCGTGTCTGGTACGCGGCGTACACCGGGCACACCGGCTCGCAGGGCGCCACGCCGCAATGCTGGCAGTACATGGGGAGGAAGATGTTCTCGGGGCGCGCCGCGGTCCCATCCTCCCAGCGCTCGAGGCGCAGCCAGTGCTGGTCGCGCCCGTAGGCCACCTGCTCCCGTCCCACCACCGGCACGTTGTTCTCCGTGACACACGCCACCACGCAGGCCTGACACCCGGTGCACCGGTCGAGGTCGACCGTCATGCCCCAGCGGTACTCGGGATACTTGACCGCCGGGTACATGCTGGGATGGCTCGCGTGCTCCGGCGGCTTGCCGCGCAGCTCGAGCTCGCGCGCCGCCCCCAGCTCGACGGTCTGCGCGACCTCGCGGTGATCCTGGTCGAAGGTGGCCTGCGGGATCGCCAGCGACCGCCGCCCCGTCCCCTTGGCCACCTGCACCTTGACGGCGAGATACGGGAGCGCGCCGGAGGCCATCTCCGCGGCGGGGCCAAGGAGGGTCACCGGGTTGGCGCCCACGTTCATCCCACGCTTCTGGGCGTATTCGCCGGGGTACGCGTGCCCCTGCCCCATCGCCACCGCGACGGCAGCGGGATGAAGGGAGTCCACCGGGTAGGCGGGCAGCTCAACGCGGCCATGGGGCGAGGTGAGCGTGACGAGATCGCCCCGTACGACGCCGAGCCGCTTCGCCGTCTCGCTGGGCAGCTCCACCCAGCCGTCCCAGGTGACCTGGGTCATGGTGTCCGGCGCCTCCTGCAGCCAGGCGCGATCCGAGCGTCGGCCGTCGTAGAAGCGCGCGGACGGGTACACGAGCAGCGCATGCGTGCCGTCGCCTTCAAGCTTCGCGGGCTCTGCCTTCACGCGCGTGGCCTCGGGTCGGAGCGCGGCCACCGCCGTCGGCGACTCGCGCCAGGCGCCGCCGCGGCGCAGAGACTCCTCCCAGAACTCGGCGAACGGCCGGCCCTTGGCCTGGTCCTTCGCGGCGGCAGCCCACTCCGCCTTGACGTAGTCCGCGAAGGTCGGCGTCTGGAAGCCGCCCTTGCCGGGCTCCGCCGCGACGCTCAAGACCTGGCGGCCCAGCGAGAGGAAGATACCGCCGAGCGAGCGGCCGTCGACCGGTTGCCCGGCGATCTCCACCGGACCCATCGCCGGCTGCATCAGCCCCACGACACCGGGCTCGGCGACGACGTCGCCCCAGGACTCCAGCCAGTGCAGCGCCGGAAGCACCACGTGGGCCTTCGCCGTGGTCTCGCTCGGCCGATTCGCCAGGCTCACCACCATCGGCACCTTGGCGAGCGCCTCCGCGAAGCCGGCCTTGGGCGGCATCGTGTAGAGCGGGTTGACGTCGCCCAGGATCAGCACCTCGATCTCGCCCTTGGCCATGGCCTCGGTGAGCGCGACCATGTCGGCGTAGGTGCCGGCCCGCGCCGCCTCGCCGCCGAAGCGCACACGCTTGCCTATCGCGCCGATGGCGACGTTGAGCAGGTTGATGGCCTGCAGCATGTCGACGGCGTTGCTGCCCGTCACCGCGGCGCCGCCACCCAGCACGAGACCGCTCTTGGACGCCGCGAGGTCGTGGGCCACCCGCTTGATGGTGTCGGCGGGCACACCGGTCTGGGTGGCGACGGCGGCGACGTCCACGCCGCTCACCGCGCCCCCCAGCGCCTTGGCATCCGCTCCGGGCGCCACCAGGCCCTCGTCCACGATCACCTTCAACATCGCGAGGGCGAGCGGCCCTTCGGTGCCCGGCGCGTTGCGCACCCATTCGTCTGCGTTGGCGGCGGTCAGCGAAAGGCGCGGCTCCACGTGCACGAAGGTGCCGGCCTTGCCAGCCGAGAGCGCGTGCATCTTCGTGTAGGCCGCGGAGTGCTCCACCGGCGACAGCCAGGTTTCGATGAAGTCCGCGCCGAAAGACAGGAGATAGCCCGCCTCCTCGATGGCGTACTGGGGGATGGCGTCTCGGCCGAACGTGGCGCGGTTGGCCGCGCGAATGGCCTCAAGCCCCAGAGGCTCGTACGCGAGACGGGGCCGAGCGCCGAGCGCCTTCACCAGTTCGTCGGCGATCTTCGCCGCGGACCCGCTCTCGAGCCCCGTCACCAGCGCAATCTTGCCGCCCTGCTTGGCCTTCACGAGCGCGCCGAGCTTGTCGGCCACGATCTTCTCGGCCGATTCCCACGGGGCGGACTTACCGTCCACGAGGGCGCCGCGGAAGCGGTCGGGATGGTAGAGGCCCTGAAGGGCCGCGTGCGCGCCGATGCAGAGCCCGCCCGCGTTCACGGGATGATCGGGGTTCCCCTCCAGCTTGACCACACGCCCGTCGCGGTTCTTGGCGAGGACGCCGCAGCCGGCCGGACACTCGCGGCACACCGTCGCGAAGTACGAGGCCACACCGGGGACGACGTTCTCCGGGGGGGAAATGTAGGGATACAGCTTTTCCGCCGTCGGTCCGCACCCTGCGGCGGCGGTCGCCGCGCCGGATGCCGCCACGATTCGGAAAAAGGATCGCCGGTCAATCCCGCTCATCGGGCCTTACCGCTCTCTACGCTCACGCACTCCTCGCGCCGTGAAGCGCCAGCAAGTTAGCACACGCCCGACGGAAGATCGGACCGGCCAAAACCTTGTGAACCCTATCACGCAGGAAAAGTAAGTGTCAATAGAGTTCTGCGTTTAGGCGAGCGTTTTCATGGCTTCCCGGGCCGCCCGGGCCGCCGCTTCGAGATCGTCATCCGTATGAGCGAGCGAGACGAACGCGGCTTCGAACTGAGAGGCGGCGAGGAAGACGCCGCGCTCGAGCATGGCGTGGAAGAACCGGGCGTAGCGCGCGGTGTCCGCGCGCTTGGCCGAGGCGAGATCGACGACGGGCGAGGCGGTGAAGAAGGCGGTGAGCATGGAGCCCACACGATTCACGGTGAGCGGCACGCCCGCGCGGCGCGCCGCGTCGATCAGTCCGGCCTCCACGCGCGCCCCCAGCGTCTCGAGACGCTCGTACACCGCGGGATCGGCCAGTGCGCGCAGCGTCGCGAGACCCGCCGCCACCGCGAGCGGATTGCCGGACAGCGTGCCCGCCTGGTAGACCGGCCCGAGCGGCGAGATCTGCTCCATGAGATCGCGCCGGCCGCCGTACGCGCCCACCGGAAGGCCACCGCCGATGATCTTGCCCAGGCACGTGAGGTCGGGCCGCACGCCGTAGCGCGCCTGCGCGCCGCCGGGGCCCACGCGGAATCCGGTGATCACCTCGTCGAAGAGGAGCAGCGTGCCGTGCCGCGTGCACAGCTCGCGCAGGCCCTCGAGATAGCCGGGCGCGGGCGGCACCACACCCATGTTCCCCGCCACCGGCTCCACCACCACCACCGCAACCTCGCGACCCCGCGCGGCCATCAGCCGCGAGACCGCATCGAGGTCATTGAACGGCAGCGCCACCGTCAGCGCGGCGAGCGCCGCGGGCACGCCGCCGCTGTCGGGCACGCCAAAGGTGGCGCCGCCCGATCCCGCCTTCACCAGGAGGCTGTCGGCATGGCCGTGGTAGCAGCCGTCGAACTTCACCACGAGGTCGCGGCCGGTGGCACCGCGCGCGAGGCGGATCGCGCTCATCGCGGCCTCCGTGCCCGACGAGACCAGCCGCATCATCTCCATCGACGGCATTGCCCGCGCGATGAACGCCGCCATCTCGACCTCGCCCTCGGTGGGCGCCCCATAGCTGGTGCCGTGGCGCGCGGCGTCGCCCAGCGCCTCCACCACCGAGGGATGCGCGTGCCCGAGGATGAGCGGACCCCACGAGCCGAGGAAGTCCACATAGGAGCGCCCGTCCACGTCCTCGATGCGGGCCCCCGCCGCCCGCGCCACGAAGAAGGGCGTGCCCCCGACGCCGCGGAAGGCGCGGACCGGGCTGTTGACCCCGCCCGGCATCAGGCGCTGGGCGGACGAGAAGAGCGACTCGGAGCGGCTCATGACGGGCTCCAGGCTAACGGGCGGGAGTGGGAATCGTGAAGCCGACGGGGAGGAAGTCGCGGCGGGCCGCGTCCCAGGCGAATGCGTTGGCGCCGTCGAACCGCCCGGCCATCACCGAAACCACCACGTAGATCGCATCGGGATACGCGGGCTCGCCGTTGACGAGCGCGTTGCGCTTGTCGGTCTCGGAAAAGTAGGCGCCGGTGTCGATGTGCGAGTGGTAGATGGTCGCCACCCGAAAGCCCTCGGCCTCGCGCCGGCCGATCGTCAGGAGGTCGCGAGGATCGATGTAGTACGCGGTGCGGGCGTTGCGCGGATGCCGCGCGGGATCCTTACGATTCAGCTCGTCCTGGATGTTACGGCACGGCAGGAACAGCCGCTCAGGCGTGCCCCCGCGCGCGAGCACCACCCCGCAGCACTCCGCGGGATACTCGGCGACCGCCTGGGCCTCGACCCGCGCGAATTCTTCCGGCGTGAGCGCCACCCGGCCTCCGCTCACCGGGTGAATGGGCGTGCGGTGGGGACGGCGCCCCCGGCGAGGACGGCCTGCCCCCCGGCGAGGGCGGCCTGCCCCCCGGCGAGGGCTGGAATGATCGAGACCTCGTCGCCGTCCTTCAGCGCGGTGGCGAGTCCCCCGAGGGCTTCGATGGCCTCGCTGTTCACGTAGATGTTCACGTGGTGGTGGATCTCCCCCTGGTCGTTCCGCACCAGTCCCTTGAGCCCCGCGTACTGCGCCTCCAGGTCGTCGAGCAAGGCCTTCACGTTCGGGGCTTCGACGGAGACCCGATCTTTGTTGCTGGTGGCGCGCCGGAACGGCGTCGGGATGTAGACCTGCACGCTCATGGATGGCTCCTCAGAAGGGCACGCTCAGATAGCGTTCCCCAGTATCGCACAGCACCGTGACCACCACCTGGTCGGCGGGCATGGTCGCGGCGATCTGGCAGGCCGCCCAGACGTTCGCCCCCGCCGAGATCCCGACCAGCACGCCCTCCTCTCGCGCCAGGCGCCGCGCAGTGGCGGTGGCGTCCTCATCGCGCACCGAGATGATCTCGTCGATCACCGCGCGGTTCAGTACCGCCGGCACGAACGACGCGCCGATGCCCTGGATGCCGTGAGGCCGCGCCTTGCCGCCCTGGAGCACGGGCGAGCGAGCCGGCTCCACCGCGACGACGCGCACGCCGGGCAGGCGCTGCTTCAGCACCTCGCCCACGCCGGTCACCGTGCCGCCGGTCCCCACCCCGGCCACGAACGCGTGCACGCGCTCGTCGGTGGCCTCGAGGATCTCGAGCGCGGTGGTGCGACGATGGATCTCGGGGTTGGCGGGGTTTTCGAACTGGCTCGGCATCAGGTAGTCCGGATGCTCGCGCACCATCTCCTGCGCGGCGAACACCGCACCGGTCATCCCTTCGATGGCGGGCGTGAGATGGATCTCCGCGCCGTAGCGCGCGAGGAGCCGCTGGCGCTCCACGCTGTAGTCGTCGGGCATGGTGAGGATGAGGCGATAGCCGCGCACCGCGCAAACCATCGCCAGCCCGATTCCGGTGTTGCCGCTGGTCGGCTCCACCACGGTGGCGCCCGGCTTGAGCACACCCCGCCGCTCGGCGTCGTCGATCATGGCGACGGCGATGCGATCCTTCACGCTGCCTCCCGGGTTGAGCGACTCGAGCTTGCCGAGCACCGTCGCGCCCCCCGGCCGGGGAATGTGGTTCAGCCGCACCAACGGCGTGGCGCCGATCAGCTCCAGCACCGAGCCGACCACGCGCGGCCGCGTCAATCGTCCCATCGTCTTGTCGATCATCGTCCTATTCCTATCGGAAACGTCGGTTCCGTGGCAAAAAAAACTAGATGTGATACATGGCCCGTGCGACGCTGCGCCGCTCCTCCGCCCGCTTCCTCAGATCCTCGAACGTGACGCGATCCACCACGCCCGATACCGCCTCGTCGATCTCGCGCCACAGCTCGGACAGATCCGCCACGGGGTCCCGCGCGATCCGCCCGCGACGCACCGGCTCGAACCCGTTCACCGGCCCCTCCACCGCGCGGAGGACGTCGCCCACCGTCACCTGGTCGGCGGCGCGCGCGAGCCGGTACCCGCCCGCCGAGCCCCGCTTGGACACGAGCAGGCCCGCGCGGGTCAGCCCCAGCAGCACCTGCTCGAGGTAACGCTGCGGGATGTCCTGGCGCGCCGCGATGTCCTGGATCGGGCGCAACCCGGCGCCGTCCGCGAGCGCGAGATCCAGCATGGCCTTGATCGCGTACTCGCCCTTGGCCGAGATCCTCACGCCCGGCCCTGCTCGATGAGCCGCGCCGCGTCCTTGGCGAAGTACGTGATGATGAGGTCGGCCCCGGCGCGGCGGATCCCGGTGAGCGCCTCCATCATGGCGCGCTCCTCGTCGAGCCAGCCGAGCTGCCCGGCGGCGCGAATCATCGCGTACTCCCCTGACACGGAATACGCGGCCACCGGCAGGCCGAAGTCCTGCTTCACCCGCGCGATCACGTCGAGGTATGGCAGGGCGGGTTTGACCATCACGATGTCCGCGCCCTCGTCGACGTCCAGCGCCACCTCACGCAGCGCCTCCTGTGCGTTGGCGGGATCCATCTGATAGGAACGCCGGTCGCCGAACTGGGGCGCGGAGTCCGCTGCCTCGCGGAACGGCCCGTAGAACGCGGACGCGTACTTCGCCGAGTACGCCATGATGGGCGTGTCCTGATAGCCCGACTCGTCGAGCGCCTCGCGAATCGCGCCGACGCGGCCGTCCATCATGTCCGACGGCGCGACCATGTCCGCGCCCGCCTCCGCGTGAGAGAGCGCGGTGCGGGCGATGAGATCCAGGGTAGGATCGTTCGTGACCCGGTCCTCCTCCACCACCCCGCAATGGCCGTGGCTGGTGTACTCGCACAGGCACACGTCGGTGATCACCAGCAGGTCGGGAATGCTGTCCTTCACCGCGCGCACCGCTTGCTGGATGATCCCGTCCTCCGCGTACGCCTCGCTCCCGCGCGGATCCTTGTCGCGCGGAAGCCCGAACAGCAGCACGGCGGGGATGCCCATGGACGCGGCGTCCTTGCACTCCTTCAGCAGCTCGTCGATCGAGAGCCGGAACTGCCCGGGCATGGAACCGATCGGCTCCCGCACCCCGCGCCCGTGGACGGTGAAGAATGGCAGGATGAGATCGTCGGTCCGCAGCACGGTCTCGCGGATCATCCGCCGGATCAATGGAGATTCGCGCAGGCGGCGGGGACGGTAGACGGGATACGGCATCGTCAGCTCCTCTTCTCGCTCACGTAGTGCCGGGCGATGGCCGCGGCGAGCGCGGGGATCGTGTACTCGGCGGGCATGATCGTCGTGGCGAGCCCGAGGCCCTCGGCGGTCGCGCGCGTCACCGGACCGATGCAGGCAACGCGTACGCCCCGCATCAGCCTGGGCATCTCGTCCGGCGCGAACAGCGCAGCGAAGTGCCGAACGGTCGAGGAGCTGGTGAAGGTCACGACGTCGACGGCGCGCCCCGCGAGCAGCGCGCGGAGCTCGGCGCCGGTGCCGTCCGCCGGACGGGTGCGGTACGCCGCGACCTCGTCCACGTGCGCGCCCAGCGAGAGGAGCTCGCGCACGAGGAGATCGCGCGTCTCCGCCGCCCGCGGCAGCAGCACCCGGTCGCCCGGAGCGACCACCTGGGCGAGCCGGCGCACCAGACCCTCCGCGACGTACTCGTCCGGCACCAGCTCGGCGCGAAGGCCCCACGCCTCGAGCGCGCTCGCGGTGGCGGGCCCGATGGCAGCGACCCGGCGCCCGTGGAGCACCTCGGCGCCGCGGCCGCGCTCGGCGAGCCGGCGCCGCGTCATGTCCACCCCATTGACGCTGGTGAAGATCACCCAGCGATAGTCACCCGCGCAATCGAGCGCGAGGTCCAGAGGCCCCCAGTCGACAGGCGGCTCGATCACGATGGTGGGCATCAGGACCACGCGGGCGCCGTCGGCTTCGAGGGCGTCGCGAAGCGCTTTTGCCTGGGCCGCTGCGCGCGTGACCACCACGACCCTGTCGGCCAGGGGCCGCGCGATCTCGACGCCTTCCGCTCGCACTCAGCGCTCTCCTTCCCGACGTGAGCCGTCCGGGGTCAGCAGGGCACCCGCGCCCCGCGCCAGCAGCTCATCCGCGAGCTTCGTGCCCAGCGACCGGGCCGCGGATGGCGCGCCGCTCACCGCCGCGGTGAGGACGGTGGCGCCGTCCGCGCTCGCGACGAACCCCGCCACCGAGAGGGCGGGGCCGTCCAGCCGGGCGAATCCCGCCACCGGGGTGTGGCAGCCGGCGCCCAGGCGGCGCAGAAACGCCCGCTCCGCCTCGGCCTGGATCCGGGTCTCAGTGTGGTCCAGGGTGGCGAGAAGTTCAAGCAGCGGCGCCTCGCCCGCGCGCGCCTCGACGCCCAGGATCCCCTGCCCCGCCGCCGGGAGAAACGTGTCGACGGGCAGGCGGACCATGCCCCGGGGCGTGATCCCGAGGCGGAGAAGCCCGGCCCGCGCCAGCACGAGCGCGTCGTAGCGGCCCTCGGCGAGCTTCTGGAGCCGCGTGTCCACATTGCCGCGGATGGGCTCGTCCCGGAGATCTGGCCGGAGCCGCATCAGCTGCACCCGGCGGCGCAGGCTCGAGGTGCCCACGCGCGCCCCTGCAGGCAGGTCGTCGAGGCCCCGTCCGTCGCGCGTCACCAGGACGTCCGATGGGTCCTCGCGGCGCGGGAAGACGGCGAGAATGAGCCCGGGCGGCAAGGCGGCCGGCATGTCCTTGAGACTGTGCACGGCGACGTCCACGTGGCCGGCGAGGAGGGCGTCCTCCACCTCCTTGATGAACATCGCCTTGCCGCCGAAGTCGGCGAGCGCGACCTGCGCGAGCTGATCGCCCGAGGTGCGGATGGAGATGATCTCGACGACGGCGCCCCGCGCGCGCAACCCCGTCGCCACCGCCTCCGCCTGCACGAGCGCGAGGCGGCTCCCGCGTGCGCCGATGCGCACCTTCATCGGTCGGGCCTGTCGCCGGGCCGGAGCCCGAACACCTCCGATATCACCTCGATCCAGCGGCGGCCGTGGCCGGCCCGCGAGGAATCACGGAGCTTCTCGATGGGCGTGTGGAGGACCTTGTTCACGATGGACTGGGACAGGGCCTCGAGCACCTGGCGCGTGTCCTCGCTCGCGCCGGGGAGCCGGGCAAGGGCCTTGTCGAGCTCCCCTCGACGTATCGCCTCCAGCCGCTCCCGCAACGACACGATGGTGGGCACCACCTCCACGTCGCGGAGCCGGGCGAGGAACTTGGTGACCTCGCGCTCCACCAGGAACTCCGCCCGCTGGGCCTCGCGCTGGCGCTCGCGGAGATTCGCCTCGACCACCTGCTGGAGATCGTCCACGTCGTAGCAGAACACGCCGTCGAGGTCGTTGACCGCGGCGTCGACGTTGCGGGGCACCCCGAGATCGATGAGGAACAGCGGGCGGGCGCCGCGGGCGTGTGTAGCCGCGCGGGCGTCGGCGACGCGCACCACCGGCTCCGGGGCCGCGGTCGCCGCGATCACCACGTCCACCCGCGCCATCACCGCCGGCACGTCCGACATGGCCACCGCGGTGCCCGCCAGCGCCTCGGCGAGATCCCGCGCGCGGGCCGCGGTGCGGTTCGCCACGTAGAGCGGCGCCGCCCCGGCCTCCATGAGCAGCCGCGCGGCGAGCTCGGCCATCTCGCCGGCGCCCAGCAAGAGCACGCCTTTTCCCTCGAGGCTGCCGAAGATCTTCCGCGCGAGCTCGACCGCGGTGGACGACACGGACACAGCGAGGCGGCCCACCTCGGTCTCCGTGCGCACGCGCTTGGCCACGCTGAACGCCTGGCTCATGAGCGCGCTCAGCACCGGTCCGACCGTGCGACACGCCTGGGCCAGGGCGAAGGCGTCCTTCACCTGGCCGAGGATCTGCGGCTCGCCCACCACCAGCGAATCGAGGCTCGCCGCGACCCGGAACGCGTGGCGCACCGCCTCTTCCTGCGTGGCGGTGACCACATGCACCTCCACGGCGGCGAGGGTCACGCCGCGATGGGCCCCGAGCGCGCGAAAGGCCGCCGCCCGAGCCTCGCCCGGGGCGTCGGCGACTCCGTACACCTCGACGCGGTTGCACGTGGAGAGGATCATCAGCTCCGCGGCGGGTCCAGCCGTGCCCAGCGCGGCCAGCACCTCGCGGAGCTTGTCTTCCTCCAGCGCCAGGGCCTCGCGCACCTCCACGGGCGCCGTGCGATGGGTCATCCCCGCGACGAACAGGGTGGCGGTCATGCGCCGTGCCGTCCTTGGAGGAGAAGCCCCGCGCCCAGCGTGAGGAGCAGGGCGCAGAAGCCCACGATGGCGAAATACGCGGCCCGCCGCCCGTGCCAGTGCCCGACGGTGCGGCCGGCCAGCGTCGCCGCGTAGACGACCCACATGACCAGCGAGAACAGCGCGATGGGATCCCACGTCAGCACGGAGCCCCAAGCCACGCCCGCCCACAGGAGCCCGAGGAGGAGCCCCGCGGTGAGGAAGGGGAAGCCGAGGGTGAGCGTGCGATGGCTCAGCTGGTCGAGCGTCTCCAGCGGCGGCAGCCGGTAGTAGACGGCGTTCGGGCGCCGCGCCTTGAGCTGACGCTCCTGGAGGAGATACATCAGGGCGGCGGCGAAGTTCAGCACGAGCGCGGCGAGGCCCAGGAGCGCGAGGGCCACGTGCACCCAGATCCACGCGCTGCGGATCGCCGGCTCGAGCGCGAGCGTGCGCAGCCCGGTGGGCAGGACCAGCCCCAGGCCGACGACGACGGGGAGGACGAAGGCGCCCAGCGCGCGCATGCCGTACTGACGCTCGGCCCAGATCTCGAGGAGGACGGCGACCCAGATCACGACCGACACGAGCTCGGAGAGCGTGAGGATGGGGAGGCGTCCCAGCTCGACGCCTCGGATCGCGATCGCGAGGGTATGGAGGATCCAGCCGATCTGGGTGGCGATCATCGCGAAGCGCCAGAGGCTCTCGCGGCGGCGTACGAGGTGGCCGAGGGCAGCGGCCATCGCCACGATGTAGGCGGTGAGTGCCACGTCGTAAAGCACGGCGTTCGCGGCGATCGCGCGCACGAACATCCCGCCTCAGCCGGCCTCGTCCACCACGACGGCCCCGCCCGTGTAGAGGTTGAGACTGTCGGGGCGGACGTAGCCGACCACGGTGATGCCGAGCTGCTCGGCCAGCGCCACCGCCATCTCGGTGGGCGACGTGCGCGACGCCACCAGGGGCACGCCCATGCGCGCGGCCTTGAGTAGCATTTCGGAGGAGATGCGCCCCGTGGAGAGGAGCAGGCGGTCGGTCGTGGGCAGGCCGCGCAGGAGGGCTTCGCCCTTGAGCTTGTCCACCGCGTTGTGGCGGCCCACGTCCTCCGCGACCACGAGCAAGCGGTCGGCATCCGCGAGGGCGGCGCCGTGGATGCCGCGCGACGCCTGGTACTGGACGGCCTCCCCGTAGAGATCCTTCAGGCGGGCGGCCAGATCCGCGGGACGCACGCGCAGAGGAGAATCCAGCCGCGTGAAAAGCCGTGGATCGATCCGGAACGTGATGCCGCCGCCGCATCCCGACGTGAGGATGCGCTCGGTGGGCAGCGTCACCGGCCGCGTGAGCGTGACGTCGGCGCGCCCGTCCACCTCGGACACGGTGAGGGAGCCCACGTCTTCGAGGCCGCCGATCACCTTCTCCATCCAGAGATAGCCGAGCACGAGCGCGTCGAGCTTCACCGGGGTGCAGAGCAGCGTCAGGAAGCGCTCGCCATTCACGTACACGGTGAGCGGCTGCTCGCGCACGACCTCGGCGTGAACCTCCTCGAGGCGGCCCCGGCGGAGCACGAGGAAGGTCCTCATGCCTTGGTCGCCCGTCCATGCGTCATGTCGGCGTCCAGCCTACGGCCCCGGGGCATGGGACGCAAGAAACCCCCCGTAGAGGACGCGGACGAGACACAGTCCCTGCGGCGGCGCCGTGGGGCCGGCGAGCCGGCGGTCGCGGCCCTCGAGCAGGGCCGACATCCAGCCGGGGTCACGGGCGCCGCGGCCCACCTCGACCAGGCTGCCGACGACGTTCCGCACCATGTGGTGGAGGAAGCTGTCGGCGGAGAGGAGGACGCCCAGCCGCGCCCGGCGGCTCACGAGGCGCACCGCGCGCACCGTGCAGATGGGGGTGCGGCCCCGTCCGGGCGCCGCGCAGAAGGCGGAGAAATCGTGCTTGCCGCGGAGGCGACCCAGCGCGGCCGCCATCGCCGCCGCATCGAGCGGGCGCGCCTGATGCCAGGCATACCGGCGCAGGAAGGGATCGGCGGCCGCCCCCCGGTCGATCAGGTAGAGATAGCGCTTGCCCAGAGCGGAGCGCCGGGCGTCGAAGCCGGCCGGCGCGCGCCTCGTATCGGTGACCCGCACCGCATCTGGCAGGAGCGCGTTGAGCGCGCGCTGCAGCCGCTCCGGTGGGAGCGCGCCGTCCGTGACGAGGCTCGCGACCTGCCGCAGGGCGTGGACGCCCGCGTCGGTACGGCTGGCGCCCGTGACCTTGATGGGCGCGCCCAGCACGCGCGCGCAGGCCTCCATCACCAGGCCTTGCACGGTGGGGCGGCCGGGCTGGCGCTGCCAGCCCTGGAAGTCGGTGCCGTCGTATGCGAGGGTGAGGCGGAGGGTCGGCGTGCCCGCTCCTCCTGCGCGCTCAGCGGATCAGGAGCTCGGCGATCTGGACGCCGTTGAGCGCGGCGCCTTTGCGAAGCTGATCGCCCACCACCCAGAAATTAAGGCCGTTCGGCGCGGTGAGGTCCTGGCGGATGCGCCCCACGAAGCAATCGTCCTGGCCCTCCACCATTACCGGCATCGGATACCGGCCTTCCGCCGGCTCGTCCCAGAGGCGCAGGCCCGGGAACGCCGCGAACACCTCGCGGGCGCGGGCCACCCCGACCGGGCGCTCGGTCTCGGCGTTCACCGCGATCGAATGCGCGGTGAAGACGGGCACGCGCACGGTCGTCGGCGACACGGGAAGATCGGGCGCCTCCAGGATCTTCCGCACCTCGTTCACCAGCTTCATCTCCTCCCCGGTGTAGCCGTTGTCGGCGAACTTATCGATGTGCGGGATCACGTTGAACGCGATCTGGTGAGCGAAGTACTTCGGGGCCGGGACCTCGCCGCGGGCCCACGCGAGCGTCTGCGCGCGGAGCTCCTCCACGCCGTTGACGCCCGCTCCCGACACCGCCTGGAACGAGGTCGCCACCACGCGGCGGAGCCGGCCCGCGTCGTGCAGCGGCTTGAGCGGCATCACCGTGACGATGCTCGTACAGTTCGGGCACGCGACGATGCCCTTGTGCCCCGTCATCGCGTGCGCGTTGATCTCGGGCACCACCAGGGGCACGGCGGGATCCATGCGAAAGGCGCTGGACTTGTCCACCACCATCGCCCCCGCCTTCACCGCGAGAGGGGCGAGCTCCTTCGACTGGGCGGAACCCGCGGAGAAGAGAGCGACCTGCACACCCTTGAAGCACTCCGGGCCCGCCTTCTCCACGCGGAGGCGCTCGCCCGCGAAGGTCACCGTCTTGCCCACCGAGCGCTCCGAGGCGAACACGCGCAGGTCGCGCACCGGGAACTTCCGCTCCTCGAGGACGCGCAGGGTCGTCTGGCCGACCGCGCCCGTCACCCCCACCACCGCGACGGTGACGCCGGCGGCCATCTAGTAGCTCCGCTCGATCTGGCGGCAGACGAGCTCACCCATCTGCTGGGTGCCCACCGCCTTGTCGGCCGTCCCGCGGATGTCGGCGGTGCGATGGCCTCCCTCGAGGACCTTGAGGACCGCCGCCTCCACGCGGTCGGCGTCGCTCCCGCGGTTCAGCGAGTAGCGAAGCAGCATGGCGGCCGAGAGAATCGCGGCGATCGGGTTGGCGACGCCCTTCCCGGCGATGTCCGGCGCGGTTCCGTGCACGGGCTCGTAGAGGCCCACCTTCCCGCCCAGGCTCGCCGACGGCAGCATGCCCATCGAGCCGGCGAGGATGGCCGCCTCGTCGGACAGGATGTCGCCGAAGGTGTTCTCGGTGACCAGCGTGTCGAAATGGGTCGGCTTGTGGATCAGCGCCATCGCACAGTTGTCGACGAGGACGTGCTCCACCTCCACCTGCGGGTAGTCCTTGGCCACGCGGTTCACGGTATCCCGCCAGAGCTGGGACACGATGAGCACATTGGACTTGTCCACGGAGGCCAGCCGCTTCTTCCGCTTCATCGCCACGTCGAACGCGGCACGGACGACCCTCTCGATTTCTTTGGTGGTGTAGCTCATCGTGTTGACGGCCTTCTCACCCCCGCCCGGCAGGGTCTCGCGACCGCGCGGCTCGCCGAAGTAGAGGCCGGCGGTGAGCTCGCGGATGACCATGAGGTCCGTCCCCTCCACGACCGAGCGCTTCAGCGGCGAGGCGTCCACCAGCATGGGGAAGCACTTCGCCGGCCGGAGATTGGCGAAGAGGTCCAGCTCTTTGCGGATGCGGAGCAGTCCGCGCTCCGGCCGCACCTCCTGCGGCAGGCTGTCCCACTTGGGCCCGCCCACGGAGCCGAACAGGATGGCGTCCGCCTGCTGGCATAGCCGCAGCGCGGCGTCGGGCAGCGGGCCGCCGGTCGCGTCGATGGCGGCGCCGCCCACCAGCCCCATCTCGAACTCGAAGCTGGCCCCGGTGGCCTTGCCTACCACCTCGAGGATGCGGCGCGCCTCGGGGGTGACCTCCTGGCCGATGCCGTCGCCGGGCAGGAACGCGATCTTGTGCACGCTCACGTCGAAGCTCCTTGTCGGATCAGTGCGCGTCCCGCGGCGCCTTGTCCGCCGACAGCAGCATGTCCCGGCGGCGCGCCCACACGGGACGCGTGGGGCCACTGAGGAGATACGCGGCGAAGAGGGCGAAGAGGAACCACTGCGGGTGAGTGGCGACGATCAGCACGCCCAGGACGACGAGGAGCAGGAGCCCGACGGGGCGCCGGCGCGCGAGATCGATCTCCTTGAAGCTGTAGTAGCGGAACGTGGACACCATGAGGAGCGAGACGAGGTAGGTTCCGATCGCGATCAGGCTCGACTGCCAGCGGTCCAGCTCGTCGTTGCCCACGAGCAGCACCACGGAGGCGACCATGCCGGCGGCGGCGGGGATGGGCAGACCCACGAAGTAACGCCGGTCCGTGACGCCGGTGTACACGTTGAAGCGAGCCAGGCGCAGCGCGCCACAGATCACGAACAGGAAGGCCCCCAGCCAGGCCGCACGCCCGAGCGGGGCGAGGGCCAGCGAATAGACCATGAAGGCGGGGGCGACGCCGAACGAGACCACGTCGGCGAGCGAGTCGAACTCCACGCCGAACTGCGTGGTGGTCCTGGTCAGCCGGGCCACCTTGCCGTCCAGCATGTCCATCACCATCGCGACGAACAGGGACACCGCGGCCTCGGAGAAGCGCTGCTGCGCGGTCAGGACGAGGGCCAGGAAGCCGCAGAAGAGGTTCCCGGTAGTGAGCAGGCTGGGGAGAAGGAAGATGCCGCGACGGCGCTGCTCGCGGAGCTCCCGCCAGCGCCGTCGCCGCGGGCCACGCGCGCCCTCACCCGGCAGATGCCGGCGCCTCATGGCTTGAGCACTCCCATCACCGTTTCTCCCCCCCTCACCCGGTCGCCCTCCTTGACTCGGATTTCGGTGCCGCGCGCCACCACCAGATCGGTGCGCGACCCGAACCGGATCAGCCCATACCGTTCCCCGGCCTGGAGCTTGTCTCCCGGCCGGACCCGGCACACGATGCGCCGGGCCAGCACCCCGGCGATCTGCCGCACGCTCACCCGCCCGCCGTCCGTCTCCAGGGCGACCGTGCAGCGCTCGTTCCCCTCCGACGCCTCGGGGCGGTATGCGGCGACGAATCGCCCCGCCACGTACTCCACATCGCACACGATCCCCGCCAGGGGCGCCCGGTTGACGTGGACGTCCAGCGGCGAGAGAAAAATGGAGACGCGGGTCGCCGGCCCCACCCAGCGATCCTCGACCTGCGCGATCGCCATTACCTTACCGTCGGCGGGGGCGAGCACCGCGCCCGGAAGGCCCGGCGGCCGGCGGTCGGGATCACGAAAGAAGCCGAGGAACGCCAGCGTGACGAGCGCGAGCGCGAGCGCCCCCACCCACCACCCCACCACCGTCAGAATACACGCGGCGATGGCGGGAGGGAAGATGAAGGGCCAGCCCTCGGCGGCCACCGGGATGCGCATGGCCCGTCCGACCCCCCGTCCTACTCCCGGGGCGGCTTGATCCAGGACATCATCTTGCGCAGCCGGGCCCCGACCTCCTCGATCTGATGCTCGGCATCGCGCTTGCGCATGGCGAGGAAGCCTGCGCGGTGTGCCTGGTTCTCGAGAATCCACTCCCGCGCGAACTGGCCGGACTGGATCTCGGCGAGGATCTTCTTCATTTCGGCCTTGATGCGGTCGTCGACGACGCGCGGCCCGCGGGTGTAGTCGCCGTACTCTGCGGTGTCCGACACGGAGTAACGCATGTAGGCGAGGCCGCCCTGGTAGAAGAGGTCCACGATCAGCTTCATCTCGTGCATGCACTCGAAGTACGCGATCTCCGGCTGGTAGCCCGCCTCGACCAGCGTCTCGAACGCGCTCTTGATGAGGTGCGAGACGCCTCCGCAGAGCGTGGTCTGCTCACCGAAGAGATCGGTCTCGGTCTCCTCCTTGAACGTGGTCTCGATGATGCCGGCGCGGGCGCAGCCCACGCCCTTGCCGTAGGCGAGCGCGAGATCCTTGGCCTTGCCCGACACGTCCTGGTACACGGCGACGAGAGCCGGCACGCCGGGGCCCTGGGTGAAGAGGTCCCGCATCACGTGGCCGGGCGCCTTGGGCGCGATCATCGCCACGTCCACGTCGGGGGACGGCACCACCTGGTTGAAGTGGATGTTGAACCCGTGGGCGAACATCAGCATCTTGCCCTTGCCGAGGGCGCCCTTGATGGACTCCTCGTAGACTTGGCGCTGCGTCTGGTCCGGCAGCAGGATCATGATGACGTCGCCGGCGGCGGCCGCCTCGTTGACGCTCATGACCTTGAGGCCCGCCTTCTCCGCGCGCGTCCAGCTCTTCGAGCCCTTGTAGAGCCCCACCACCACGTCCTGCCCCGAATCCTTGAGGTTGAGGGCGTGGGCGTGGCCCTGGCTTCCGTACCCGATGATGGCCACCTTCTTGCCGCGCAGGAGACCGAGGTCGGCGTCCTGGTCGTAATAGATCTTGGCCGGCATGTTCGTTGTCTCTCCGGTTGGGGTTTAGTCCGCGAAGCCCACGACCTTCGGGTCCTGTGGCTGGGGGCGCGCGGGCGCGCCCGGCCGCTTGCCGAGCTTCTCCTCCACCTTCCGCATGCGGTTCTTCGGGCTGCGGGCGATGGCGACCTTGCCGGTGCGCACGATCTCCTGGATGCCGAAAGGCCGGAGGAGATCGATGATCGCCTCGATCTTGCCCTCCTCGCCGGTCACCTCCAGCGTGTAGGTCGTGGGCGTCACGTCCACCACCTTGGACCGGAAGATGTCGGCGATCCTGAGAATCTCCGCCCTCGAGGTCGGCTCGGCGTTGACCTTGAGGAGGAGCATCTCGCGCTCCACGTGATCTTCCTCGCTGAGGTCGGTCACCTTGATGACGTCGATGAGCTTGTGCAGCTGCTTGATCACCTGCTCGATGATGAACGCGTCACCCCGCACCACCAGCGTCATCCGCGACACCGTAGGGTCGAGGGTCTCGCCCACCGAGAGGCTCTCGATGTTGTACCCCCGCGCGGAAAAGAGTCCGGCCACCCGCGAGAGCACGCCGAACTTGTTCTCCACCAGCACGGCGATGGTGTGCTTGCGATGCTCGACCGTGCTCACCCTAGAACCCCGTCTGCGACTTGGCCGCGCGGTCGCGCACCTCGCGGCTGGGCGGGGCCAAGATCATGTCGGTGTTGGCGCCGCCCGCCGGCACCATGGGGAACACGCACTCGTCCTTGTCCACCCACATGTCGACCACCACCGGTCCGGGGGTGGCGATCATCTTCTCGAGGGCCGGACGCACCTCGGCCGGCTTGGTGGCGCGGATCCCGGTGCAGCCGTATGCCTCGGCGAGCTTCACGAAGTCGGGGCTGGGTCCGAGGTCGATGGCGCAGAAGCGCTCCTTGTAGATGATGCGCTGCCACTGGCGCACCATGCCGTGGCCGCCGTTGTTGATGATGATCGTCTTCACGGGAAGCTGGCTCTCGTGGCAGGTCGCGAGCTCCTGGCTGTTCATCTGGAAGGAGCCGTCGCCGTCGATGTTCACCACGAGGCGACGCGGGTGGCCCGCCTGCACCCCCATCGCGGTGGGGAGCCCGTAGCCCATGGTGCCGAGCCCGCCCGAGGTGCACCACATGCGCGGGTGCTTGAAGCGGTAGTACTGGGCGGCCCACATCTGGTGCTGGCCCACCCCCGTCACCACGAAGGCCTCGCCCTGGGTGAGATCGGAGAGCTGCTCGATCACGTACTGGGGCTTGATGACGTCGTCGCTCCACTCGTAGCGCAGCGGCTCCCGTGTCCGCCACTCCGCGATCTGCTCGTGCCACTGCCGCCGGGCCTCGCGCACCGCCCCCCCGGGGTAGGACTTGAGCTCCTCGCGCACCGCCTCCACGAGCTTGGCGAGGACGCGCTTGCAGTCGCCCACGATGGGGATGGCCACCGGGATGTTCTTGGAGATCGACGAGGGATCGATGTCCACGTGGATGATCTGCGCATTCGGCGCGAACATGTCCACCTTGCCGGTGACGCGATCGTCGAAGCGCGCGCCCACCGCCATGAGCACGTCCGAGTGGTGGACCGCCATGTTCGCGTAGTACGTGCCGTGCATGCCCAGCATGTCGAGGGACAGCGGATGCGCCATGGGAAAGGCGCCCAGCCCCATGAGGGTCTGCGTCAGCGGGATCTGGGTGAGCTCGGCCAGCTCGAACAGCTCGGGCGAGGCGTCCGCCGAGATGGCCCCACCGCCCACGTAGAGCACGGGCCGCTTGGCCCGCACGAGGGCGCGCGCCGCCTTCTTGATCTGCCCCGGATGCCCGTCGTAGGTCGGATTGTAGGAACGCAGATGCACGGTGGACGGATAGTCGAACTCCCACTCCTTGACCAGGATGTCCTTGGGCAGGTCCACGTGCACGGGTCCGGGCCGGCCGCTCCGCGCCAGGAAAAAGGCCTCCTTGATGGTCCCGGCGAGATCGTCGCCGTCCTTCACCAGGAAGTTGTGCTTGGTCGCCGAGCGGGTGATGCCGACGTTGTCGGCCTCCTGGAACGCATCGTTGCCGATGAGGTGCGTCGGCACCTGGCCGGTGAACGCGACCATGGGGATCGAGTCCATGAGGGCGTCCTGGAGCGCGGTCACCAGGTTCGTGGCGGCGGGGCCCGACGTCACCAGGCACACGCCGGTCTTCCCGGTCGTGCGCGAGTACCCTTCCGCGGCGTGCCCGGCCGCGGCTTCCTGGCGGACAAGGACGTGACGCAGGCCTTCGAAGTCGTACAGGGCGTCGTAGATCGGCAGCACCGCCCCGCCCGGCAGGCCGAAGATGAGGTCCACGCCTTCCCGCTTCAAGCACTCGAGCACGATACGCGCACCAGCCAGTTTCACTTCTTCGCCTCCTTGGTGTGAGAGGCCTTCGACCGCGTGTCCCGCCTCGCCGCCCGCCGCGGCGCCGCCAGCTCCGCCTGGGCCGCGGCCAGCCAGGCGATGGGCACCGAGTAGGGCGAGCACGAGACATACGTCATGCCCACCCGGTGGCAGAAGTCCACCGACGAGGGCTCGCCGCCGTGCTCGCCGCAGATCCCGACCTTGAGGCGGGGCCGCGTCCGGCGGCCGCGCTCGATGCCGATGCGGATCATCTCGCCCACACCCTCCTGGTCGAGCACCGCGAAGGGATCGGCAGGCAAGAGCTTGTGCTCCAGGTAGAACGGCAAGAACTTGCCGATGTCGTCCCGGCTGTAGCCGAACGTCATCTGGGTCATGTCGTTGGTGCCGAACGAGAAGAACTCCGCATAGTGGGCGAGCTGATCGGCGACGAGGGAGGCCCGCGGTACCTCGATCATGGTACCCACGGTGTACGGCACGCGCACCCCGGTTTCCGCCTGCACCGCCTCCGCCACCCGGCGGGTCATCTCCTCGGTGAGCTTCATCTCCGCCAGGGTGCCGGTGAGCGGGATCATGATCTCGGGCTCCACGCCGATTCCCCGTCGCGCCACCGCGCAGGCCGCCTCGATAATGGCCCGCACCTGCATGTCGTAGATCTCGGGGAACGTGATGCCGAGCCGGCAACCGCGATGGCCGAGCATGGGGTTGGATTCCTGCAGGGCCTCGAGCCGCGCCTTGACCGTGCCCAGCTCGGCGTGGCGCGAGGGATTGATGCCGCGCGCGTCCAGCCGGGTGAACTCCTCGAGCACGTCCTTGTACTTGGGAAGGAATTCGTGTAGCGGCGGGTCGAGGAGCCGGATCGTCACCGGCAAGCCCTTCATCGCGGTGAAGATGCCCACGAAATCTTCTCTCTGAAACGGCAGCAGCCGGTCCACCGCCTTCAGCCGGTCCGAGGCATCCGAGGCCATGATCATCTCGCGCACGATCGGGATGCGATCCTCGGCGAAGAACATGTGCTCGGTGCGCACCAGCCCGATGCCTTCCGCGGCGAACTCTCGCGCCTTGGCCGCGTCCTCGGGGGTGTCGGCGTTGGCGCGCACCCGCGTGGTGGCCGCGTCCCGGGCCCAGCCGAGCAGCTCGCGGAATTCCGCCGAGAGCGTGGGGTCGATGAGGGGCAGCGAGCCGAGCACCACGTCGCCGCTGGCGCCGTTCAGCGTGATGACCTGCCCCTCGCGCACCACCGCCCGGCCCACCCGGAAGAGCCGGCGCTCCTCGTCCACCACGACCTCACCGGCACCCACGATGCAGGCCTTGCCCATCCCGCGCGCCACCACCGCCGCATGGGAAGTGAGGCCGCCGCGGGCGGTGAGGATGCCCTGGGACGCGTGCATGCCCGCCACGTCCTCTGGCGAGGTCTCGGCCCGCACGAGGATGACCTTTTCCTCGTGGAGCGCCTTCTCCACCGCGAGGTCGGGATCGAAGACCACCGTGCCCGAGGCCGCGGCCGCGGTGGCGGCGAGGCCCTGGGTGAGCGCGGTGTAGCGGGCCGAGGGATCCACCGTCTTCACGAGGAGCTGCTGGAGAGAGGCCGCGTCTATGCGACCGAGCGCGGTCGATCGATCGATCAGCCGCTCGCGCACCATCTCCACCGCGATCCGTACCGCGGCGCCGGCGGTGCGCTTGCCCGAGCGCGTCTGGAGGATGAAGAGACGGCCCTCCTGGACCGTGAACTCGATGTCCTGCATGTCGCGATAGTGCCGTTCCAGCTGGTCCTTGATTTTCGAGAGCCGGCGGAACACCTGCGGCACCCGCGACTCGAGGTCGGTCAGGGGCTCGGGGGTGCGGATCCCCGCCACCACGTCCTCGCCCTGCGCGTTGACCAGGAATTCGCCGAAGAAGCGCCGTTCACCGCTCGAGGGATCTCGGCTGAAGGCCACGCCGGTGCCGGAGGTGTCGCCGAGATTGCCGAACACCATCGCCATCACCGTCACCGCGGTGCCCCAGTCGTCGGCGAGACGATTGATCCGGCGGTAATCCATCGCCTTCTTGGCGAACCAGGAGTCGAATACCGCCTGCACCGCCAGCCGGAGCTGCTCGCCCGGATCCTGGGGGAAGGCGCGCCCCGTCTTCTCCTCGATGAGCGCCTTGTACCGCGCCACCAGGTCCCGCAGCGCGGCGGGCGGTACCTCCGCGTCGGAGCGGGCGCCGGTCCGCGCCTTCGCCTCGTCGAGGGGCCCGTCGAAGGCGCGGCGTTCGATGCCCAGCACCACGTCGCCGAAGATCGTCAGGAAGCGGCGGTAGCAGTCCCACGCGAAGCGCTCGTTCCTCGTCCACCGCGCGAGGCCTTCGACAGTTCGGTCGTTGAGCCCGAGATTGAGCACGGTGTCCATCATGCCCGGCATCGAGACGCGTGCCCCCGAGCGCACCGACACGAGCAGTGGCCGCTGGGGGTCGCCGAGTTCGAGCCCCACCGCGGCCTCGAGCCGGCGAAGGCCGGCCTCGACCTGGGTCCACAGCCCGGCGGGCGCCTTGTTGCCCCCGTCCACATAGGCGCGCCACGCCTCGGTCGTGATGGTGAAGCCCGGAGGCACGGGAATGCCCAGGTTGGTCATCTCGGCCAGCTCGCACCCCTTGCCGCCGAGGAGATCGCGCATCGCGCTCGAGCCGTCGGCCTTGCCATTGGCGAATCCGTACACGTACTTCGGCGCGGAGGAGCGTCTTCGTGCGGACGTTCGCCTCGAGTGGACGCGCGTCTTCGCCTGCGCCATCGAGGAATCCCTCCACCGGCGGTACGGACAGAAAAAATGAGGCCCCGCGAGGGCCTGGGGTTACCGGCTCATGCTACGGAAGGGATGGAGCAATGTCAACAAATAATCTTCCACCACGCGGACTTAGCGACGACTACCCTGCCGGCTTCCTCCGCCGACTCTCGGCCGAGCCTTCACCGCCCGCGCGCGCGGGTGTCGGACCCATCACCAGCCGCTCGACCGCGCTGAGGTGGTCGAGCACGGCACGGTGCGCCCCGACCTCGTCCCGGCGGCGAATGGCATCGAGGATGCGCTGATGGTCCAGGTGGGAGCGGTTCGGCCGGCCCGGCGTGTGGAGCGACTCCTCGCGGCTCTGCGTCAAGAGCTCCATCAGCGCGCTGTCGATGCGGCTGATCGCGCGGTTATGAGCGCTCGCCGCCATCGCCGCGTGAAACGCCGCGTCCTGGTGGAGACCGGTCCCGCCGTGGGCGATCTCCTTGGCCTGGTCCTCCAGGATCCGCCGCATCTCCGCGATGTCCTCGGGGGTCGCGCGCCGCGCGGCGAGCGCGCCGATGGCGGGCTCCAGCAGGCGCCGGGCCTCGAACAGCTCCCCCACCGCCTCGCGATGCGGGAGGATGACGAGGGCCAGCGGCTCGATGAGGGCGTCGACCGAGATGTCGCGGATGAAGGTGCCCTCGCCGGCCCGGATCTCGATCAGCCCGCGACTCTGCAGGGCGCGAAGGGCCTCACGCACCGAGGTGCGGCTGACCATGAACTTCTCGGCGAGGTCGCGCTCGGGCGGCAGCTGATCGCCCGACTTCAGCTTGCCCTCCGCGATCAGCTGCTTGACCTGGCGGACGATCTCCTCGTAGATTCGCGTGCTCTTGACGGGCTCGATCGCCATGCCCCGCCCGCCCGCCCCGCCTCGCGGAGTCGCCGGGCCGTCGCCGCGCACGCCCTCACGCTCCTTCCGAGACTGGGGGCGGCCCCGCGGTGTTCCGCGCCAGCCACCAGCCCAGGGCGGCGACCCCGAGCCCGAGCACGATCGGCGCGGGGTCGGCGAGCAGGTCCGCGTGCGCGCCCAGCCAGCGGCGGAGCACCGGATCATCGAGCATCATGTCGCCGGCCACGTAGCCGAGCACTCCACCGCCGATCCAGATGATCCAGCGATAGCGCGTCATGAGTCGGGAGAGGAGGCCGCTGCCCCAGACTACCAGCGGCAGGGACAGCGCGATGCCGAAGACGACGAGGCTGAGATCCCCGTGGGCCGCCGCCGCCACCGCGAGCACATTATCCAGGCTCATCGTGATGTCGGCCACGATGATGATCCAGATCGACTCGGCCAGCGAGCCGCCGGCCCGCACGTGGCCGCCCTCCGCGCCCGCCGGCCGCACGAGCTTGACCGCGATCCACACCAGGACCAGGCCCCCCACCAGCTGCAGCAGCGGGATGCGCAGGAGGTAGCTCACCACCGCGATGAACAGGACGCGCAGGCCGACCGCGCCCACGGTGCCCCAGATGCGCGCCTTCCACTGCTGCGCGGGAGGCAGCGAGCGAACGGCGAGCGCGATGACGAGGGCATTGTCCCCCGCCAGCGACAGGTCGATCAGGATGATGGCGAACAGGCGGGCCCAGAACTCAGGGTCGAGGAGAAAGATTGTCGGCTCCATTCCCGGCCTCCGCGGAGGCCATTCCGTGTAGGCGGGCCTCGCGCGCGGCCCGACGCGCCAGCCACCAGCCCAGCGCGAACAACGCCACGGTGAAGACCAGAGGCACAGCATAGCGCACGACCCGCCGCGCGTGCCCCATGTAGCCCAGCACCGCGGGATCCTCGAGGAGCATCTCGCCGGCGACCCAGCCGAGCAGGGCTCCGCCGGCCCAGATGATCCACGGGAAGCGATTCATCAGCCGGGCGAGATGGCCGCTGCCCCAGACCACGATGGGGATCGACATCGCGATCCCGACCACGATGAGGAAATAGTCGTCGTGCGCGGCGGCGGCGATGGCCAGGACATTGTCGAGGCTCATCGTCACGTCGGCGGCCACGATGATCCAGATCGCCTCCCAGAACGAGGCGCCGTGCCGGCCCGTCGTGTCCTCGATCGCCAGCGCCGGGCGCACGAGGCGATACGCGATCCAGAGGAGCGCGCACCCGCCCCCCAGCCGGAGGAACGGCACCCGCAGCATGGCGGACACCAGCCCCACGAACGCCATCCGCAGCCCGACCGCTCCCACCGTGCCCCAGATCTGCCCCTGCAGCCGCTGCCGCTTCGGCAGCACCCGGACGGCGAGCGCGATGACCACCGCGTTGTCGCCGGACAGGAAGAGGTTCAGCACGCTGATTTCCAGGAGGCGGAGCCAGAACTCCGGGGTCGCGAGGAGCGCGAGCAAGCCGGCCACGGTGGACGTCGACGCTAGTGGGCCGACCGAGCGGGCTCGGGCATGCCGGCGCCGCGCCGGCGCCATGCCGTGATCGCAGGCAAGGCGAAGAATAAGAACGCCAGCGCCGTGATCACGCCTGCGATGGGCCGCGACACGAAGATACCGAGCGAGCCCTGCGACATGATGAGGCTCTGGCGGAGCGCGTTCTCCGCGTGGTCGCCCAGGACGAGCGCGAGAACGAGGGGCGCGAGCGGATAGTCGAGCTTCTTGAACACGTACCCCACCACCCCGAAGATCACCATGTACCAGATGTCGATCATGTTGCTGTGCACCGCGTACGCCCCGATGGCGCACACGACGACGATCAGGGGCGTGAGAATGGCGAAGGGCACGCGGAGGATCGCCGCGAAGAACGGCACGAACGCCAGCACCATCAGCACGCCGATGATGTTGCCAGTGTACATGCTCGCGATGAGCCCCCACACGAAGTCCGGACGCTCCTTGAAGAGCATGGGGCCGGGCTGGAGCCCCCAGATGATGAGTCCGCCCAGCATCACCGCTGCGGTGGGTGAGCCGGGGATCCCCAGCGTGATCATGGGCAACATCGCCGCCACGCCGGCGGAGTGCGCCGCCGTCTCCGGGGCCACCACGCCCTCGATCTCGCCCTTGCCGAACCGTTCGGGGTGACGGGAGAAGCGCTTGGCGAAGGAGTAGCTCATGAAGGAGGCGGGCGTGGCGCCGCCCGGCTTGAAGCCCATCCAGAACCCGATGAAGGCGCCCCGGAGGAACGTCCGCCAGTAGTGCGGCAGGATCTTCCAGGTCTCGAGCACCACCCGCGGCCGCATCCCCGTGCGCACTCCCTTGAACGAGAGACCCTCCTCCACGCTCAGCAGGATCTCGCCGATGCCGAAGAGCCCGATGACCGCGATGATGAAGTCGAAGCCCTGCATGAGCTCGGTGACGCCGAAGGTGAGTCGAAGCTGGCCGGTCACGATGTCGAGCCCGACCGCGGCGAGGATGAAGCCCAGCACGATCGATATGACGGTCTTCACCGCGCTCCCGCCCCCCAGGCCCACGAAGCTCGAGAAGGTCAGGAACTGGATCGCGAAGATTTCCGGCGGGCCGAAGTGCAGCGCCACGTCGGCGAGCAGCGGCGCGAACAGTGTGATGAGGACGATCGAGAAGAACGCTCCCACGAAGGAGGAGGTGAACGCGGCGGTGAGAGCCTGCCCGCCCTTCCCCTGGCGCGCCATGGGGTAGCCGTCGAACGTGGTCGCCACCGACCAGGGCTCACCGGGGATGTTGAACAGGATGGACGTGATCGCGCCGCCGAAGAGGGCGCCCCAGTAGATCGACGTCAGGAGGATGATCGCCGACGTCGGTGGCATCCGCATCGTCAGGGGCAGCAGGATCGCGACCCCGTTGGCGCCACCCAGGCCGGGCAGCACGCCGATGATCGTGCCGAGCATGATGCCGATCACCGCGAAGAAGAGATTCTGGTGGTGAAGGGCTTGCTCGAATCCGAGGAAGATGTTCTCGATGCCCATGGCTCAGTATCCCAGCCAGGCCTCGAGCGGCCCCTTCGGCATCGGGACCAGGAACCACAGCTCGAAGATCAGGAACGCCGCCACCGGGACGCCGATCGAGAGCGCGAGCACCGCGCGCCAGCCGTGGTGGCCGACCCAGCGCATGTAGAAGCCCAGGTAGAGGCCCGCGCTCACGTAGAGTCCGAGCACATGGGTCGAGATCACGAGGCCGGCCGCCGGCCACAGGACCTTGAGTACGAGCCGGAGGCGCTCGCGCGTGACGAACGGCTCCTGGGTCTCCCGCCGTGTCGCCTGGGCGACGACGATCCCGCAGCAGATCACGAGCACGGTGGCCAGCCAGAACGGGAAGAAGCCGGCGCGCGGGCCGTCCGTGCCCCAGCCGATGCCCAGGCGGATCGCGTCAGCGCCCACCAGCCCGCCCAGCAGGAGCAGCACCGACGCGGTCACGATGTCGGCGGCGCGCATGGACTACTTCTTCAGCAGCCCGCCTTTCGCCATCAGGTCCTGGTGGAGCTTGTCGTTCTCCTCGACCCACTTCGTGTACTCCGCGCCGGTGGCCCACGCCGACTTCAGGGCCCCCTCTTCGAGGTACTTCTTCCAGTCGGGCGTGTCGATGACTTTCTTCAGAAAGGCCTGGTACCACTCCACCGCGTCCTTGGGCATGTCGGGCGCGCCGAAGATCCCGCGCAGCATCAGGTACTGGATGTCCGCGCCAAGGGCCTCCTTCACGGTGGGAATGTCCTTCCAGCTCTCGATGCCGATGCGCGCGCTGTCGAACACCGCGAGCGGCCGGACCCGCCCGGCCTTCCAGTGGCTCACGCACTCGGCGGGGTTGTTGACGGTGGAGTCGACGTGCTTGCCCACCAGGTTCACGCACACCTCGCCGCCGCCGCGGAAGGGCACGTAGGTGAACTTCACCCCCAGCGCCTGCTCCAGGAGGATCGTGATGATCTGGTCCTCCTGGGCCGAGCCGGTGCCGCCCATCTTCATCGTGCCGCCCTTCTCCTTCACCGCGGCGATGTACTCCTTGGCGGTCTTGTAGGGCGTCTCCGCGTTGATCCAGAGCACGAACTCGTCGAGGGCCAGCCGCGCCACCGGGGTGAGGTCGCGCCAGGAAAACGGCACGCCGGTGTGGAGGGGGGTGGTGAAGAGATTCGAGAGGGTGATGATGATCGTGTGGGCGTCACCCTTCTTGCCCTTGACGTGCAGGAACCCTTCGGCGCCGGCGCCGCCCGACTTGTTGACCACGATGAACGGCCGCGGCGACAGCTTGTGCTTCTCCGCGATGCCCGCGATCAAGCGGGCCATCTGGTCGGCCCCCCCTCCGGTGCCGGCGGGGATGATGAACTCGATGGGCTTGCTTGGCTCCCAGGCGGCGAGCGCCGGCCTTGGCGCCTCCGCGGAGAAGAGGAAGGCGAGCGCGAGCCCGCCCAGAACTGTCACGAGGCCGACGCCGATAGTCTTTCGCCGTAGACTCATGCCGTGTCCTCCGCGCGGCCGTCGTGAGGCCGATCCCTGGCGTCACCGCCGGGCGCACCGCACAGGTGGGAAGAGAGAACGGTCCTGCGGTCCATGAAACCAACCGGGGCCCCGCCCGGATCCCTGCCCCCTCGTGGCGGCGGGAGGCCGGACGGGGCGTGGGGCGTTAGGGGGCGGGAGTGACCGCCCGCTTCTCCTTCCAGAAGGGGATGACGCCGGGAATCTCCCACTTGTCCCACATCTCGTCGATCTTGGCCTGGAAGTACTCGAGATCTTCCTCGGTGAAGTGGGCAAAGCGGCCCTGCTTGAGCAGGTATTCTCGTACCGGCTTGCGGGGCCGGCCTTCGGCAATGGCCTTGGACTTTCCATAGTGCCGAACGACCCCATCCTCGACTTCATACAGGGGGAAGATGCCCGTTTCCACCGCGAGCTCGCCCAGCTCGTGCGAGAGCATGGGGTCATAGTCCCAGCCCTTGGGGCACGGGTCGAGCGAGTGGATGAACGTGGGGCCGCCGATGCTGAGCGCCTTGCGCACCTTGTTCATCATCTCCACCGCGTACGAGGCGTCGACGGTGGCCACGTAGCGGCACTCCGGATGGCCGGCGGCGAGCATGCCCGCGGTGTTCTTCTTCCAGCGGGAGTGGATGATGCGCTTCACCGAGCCAGGGGGGCTGAACGTGGTGTTGGCGCCATAGGGGGTCGAGCCCGAGAGCTGGATGTCGGTGTTGGCGTAGGACTCGTTGTCGTAGAGCAGGATGAGGGAGTTGTACTCGCGGTGGGTCAGGGTCGCGGAGATCGCGCCCAGCCCCATGTCCGCCCCGCCGCCGTCGCCACAGAACGCGATGACGTTGATGGGCTCGGCCTTCATGCGCCCCTTCTTCATCAGCGCCTTGAGCCCGGCGGCGGTGCCGAGCGCGGCGGAGCCGGAGGAGCCGAGCTGCGTGTGCATCCACGGCACCACCCAGGGCGTCGTGTAGTAGGTGGTGTTGGCCACGTACATGCAGCCGGTGGCCCCGAGCACGATGGTGCGCGGGCCGGCCGCCTTGACCATGAGCTTCATCACCAGCGCCGACTCGCAGCCCTGGCAGGTGCGATGGCCGGAGGTGAAGTACTCCTCGATGGTGACCCTCTTGACGCCCTTGAAGGGCGGCAGGAGCTGGGTCGCGTTCGTGAAGGCCTCAGCCATGATGTGTTCTCCCTATTCCCGGACGCCGAGCCACTGCGTCTTGAGGGGGGACTTGCCGCTCTTGGCCGCCTCGAAGCAGAGGTCGGTCGCCTTGTAGACGTCTTCCAGGGTCACCTCGCGCCCGCCCAGCCCGCAGATGAAGGAGAGGAGCGGCGGCCGCGTGTCGGCGTTGTACATCGCGGCGCGGATCTCGTTGGCCACCACGCCCGAGCCGAACGGCGACCCGAACGAGTAGTCGCGGTCGATCACGCCGATGGCCTTGGCGCGCGACAGCGCGGTGACCATCTTCTCCGTCGGGAAGGGCCGGAACCAGCGAGGCCGGATGAGGCCGACCTTCTTGCCCTGCGCCCGCATGTTCCGGATGCCGACCTTGAAGGGCAGCGAGATCGTGCCCATGCCCATCAGGATGACGTCGGCGTCCTCCGTCATGTACTCCTCGAACCAGGGGTTCTCGGGGCCGCGGCCGAACACCTTGCGGAAGTCCGCGTAGGCCTCCTCGATCACCGTGTAGGCCCGGCTCATCGCCTCATTGTTCTGCCGCCGGATCTCGATGACCCAGTCCTCGTTGGCCTGCGGGGCCACCGTGATCGGGTTGTCGGGATGGAGCAAGAGGTCGCCCCGGTCGTACTTCGGGAGGAAGCGGTCGACCGCCTCCTTGGTCGGCACCTGCACCAGGGCCTGGGAATGGGTGAGGAACGCCCCGTCCGCGGAGATCGCGATGGGGAGGAACACCCGCCGGTCCTCGGCGATGCGGTAGGCGAGCAGCGCGGTGTCCAGCATTTCCTGGGCAGTGTCCACCCAGATGAGCATCCAGCCGAGATCCCGCACGACGAGGGCGTCGTTGTGCTCGACGCCGAACGCGCCCGGATCGTCGAGGGCCCGGTTGCCCACCATGCACACCATGGGCACGCGCAGCGGCGGGGTGACGGTGAGGCACTCCATCGCGTACATCCAGCCCACCCCGGAGGAGCCGCAGAACACGCGCGCCCCCACCGTGGAGGCGTGCTTGACGATCTCGAACTGGCTGTGCTCGCCCTCCGCCACGATGTACTCGGCCACGAGCTGCCCGTTGGCGATCTTCTTGGCGATGGCCTGCATCACGGTGTCGTACGGCCGGATCGGATAGGCCGTCACCACGTCGATGTCGGCGAGCACGAGCGCCTCCGCGCAGGCTTCGCTGCCGGAGATCAGCATCTCCTTGCTTCCGGTCGCTATCGTTCCCTTGGTCTCCACTGCCATGGCGCCCTGCCTCCTAGATCGTCTTCGCCCCGGCGTTTTCGCCGGGGATGCCGGTGGTGATCTCGATCCCGCCGGTGTCGAGGTCCTTCTTGATCTCTTCCTCGTACTGGCCGCGGAAGCGGAACCCGTGCGAGCGCACGATGTGGGACTTGTCGTTGATCTTGCCCGTCATCCAGGCCTTGTACTTCGGCTTGTCCTGCCGCCACATCTCCCACTGGCTCTGGTTGTCCTCGAAGGAGGCCTCGTTGACCATGGTGATGCAGTCCTTGGCCGGGCAGACCGCCTCGCACACCCCGCAGCCGCAGCACGATTCCATGTTGGCGTCGTAGAGGCCGTCGGGTGTCACGTCGAAGCAGGAGTCGGGACACTGGATCCAGCAGAGCGTGCATTTCACGCACTTGTCGAAGTCGATCACCGGCCGCATGGTGCGGGTGGTGAACTTCTTGAAGTACGGGTTGCGCTCCGGCACGTACCCCTTGCCGCCCTCCATGGGCTTGCCCACCGGGATGGCCGGGATCGACACGCCCTCGCGCATCTCCCACCACTTGGGCATCTCGAACGTGAACGGGGTCTCGGTGTTGCCTTCGCTCGGCTTGACCGACCGCGATTCGATGCGGTCGTAGGTCTTCCGCGCGGACGCGACCTTGAGGTCGGAGCCCCACTCCGCTTCCTTGATCGCCTCGCACACGCCGTCGAGGGAAAGAAAGTCGGGCTTGATGCGGGCGAGGGCGCCCAGGATCCGGGCCTCGGTGTGGTCCTCGCGATAGACCCACAGCCCGGAGAAGGATGCCTTGGCTCGGATGAGGGCCAGGTTGTAGGGCGTATCCTTCTTATGGATGTCCTTCAGGAGGTCGGCCGGCTGCTGCAGCGAGGTCACCAGGAGGGTGCCGTTGGGGAGGGTCAGCTGATTGATGGGCTGTAGCCCATACCAGGCCCAGGACTCGACCCCTTTGCAGAGGGTGTCGTCCACGCAGATCGTGATGTCCACTTCTTTGGGTTCGTAACGCGCCATGTTCTGCTCGAGCTCTTCCTGGGTGTCGGCCACGATCGCAAAGTCTTTGGCGGGGATGCCGTTCCGCTGCGGGCTGTCTCCGTAGCGCCCAAAGGCTATGCCCCAGCGGCCGGACTTGCGGGCGGAGAGGACGATGCCGCGGCAGATGCGGGCGGCCAGGTTCTTCTGGAAGATGCCGCGGTAGACGACCTCGCACGAGAAATGCGCCATGCTTGCCTCCCTCTAGAAGGACGAGCGAGTGATCTGGTCGACTGGTCGGACCAAAGTATCCCCGCCCCTCCGGAGCCTGTCAAGCGACGGCGGGGACTTGCGACATTTCCCCAGGGAGCCCCAGATCACGACGAGACGGTATGGGCCGAGAACCGACCCTGAAGCAACGGCTTGCGTGGCGGATCCTCAGGCTTCGCTCGAGCGGACCATCCCCAGGAAATAGCGGTGCACGGCCGGGTCGTCGGTGAGCTCCGGGTGGAAGGAGGCCACGAGCACGGAGCCCTGCCGCGCCATCATGGTCTCGCCGCCATGCTCGGCGAGCGGCGTCACGCCCGGCCCCATCCGCCGGATCCGGGGCGCGCGGATCAGGACGGCCTTGATGGGCCGGGGCCCCTGGCCCAGGTCGGCGGTGATCTCGGTCTCGAACGACTCCTTCTGCCGTCCGTATGCGTTGCGCTCGGCGGTGACGTCGATGAAGCCGAGCGACCGCTGGCGGGGGCTCTCGACCTCCTTGGCCAGGAGGATCAATCCCGCGCAGGTGCCGAAGATGGGCGAGCCCCCGGCGTGGAACTTCTCCAGCGCGGGAAAGAAGTCCCACGCGTCCATGAGCTTGAGGAGCGTGGTGCTCTCACCGCCCGGGATGATCAGCCCGCCGATCTCCCCCAGCTCGTCCGGCTTTCGGACCTCCACGGCGGGCACGCCGATGCGCCCGAGCGCGGCGGCATGCAGTGCGAAGTCGCCCTGCAGCGCGAGGACCCCGATGGGCCGCATCACGGCCGCCCCTCCCCGTCCAGCCAGGCCAGCACGACCTCCGCGTTCTTGTCGGGCGGGAACACGGGATACCAGACGCGCGCGATGCGCCCGGCGTCCACGTACCAGGCCATTCGTTTGATGAGCGTTGTCGGGCCGCCGCGCTCCACCGGGTACTCGAACGTCGGAAGACCGAGGGCCCGCGCGAGAGCGAGCCCCATATCGCTGAGGAGCTCGAAGGGAATGTGATTCCGCGCGACGAACTCCCGCTGATAGTCCGTCGTCTGGGTGCTCACCGCGGCGAGTCGCACGCCGCGCGCGGCGAACTCGGCGTGGAGGTCGCGGAACCCACAGCTCTGCGGGGTGCAGCCCCGCGCCCCGGGGATGGCGTCCCACTCGGGTCCGGCCGGCTGGCCGGCCTCTCCGGTGCGCGGGTAGAAGAAGAGCACACCCGGCCCGGACGCCCACTGGTCGAGCGCCACCATCCGGCCCGACGTGGCGGGCAGGACGATGCCCGGGACCGCCGCGCCCGGGAGATGGGCGGTGGCCCCATCGTCCACGGGCACGGGCAGGCCGTCGGGCAGGACGCGTGCGTCGTGAGGGCTCACTACCAGCCGCGCGTCTGGAGCAGGTCCGACTCCTTGAGCTTGGAGGTCTCGATGCCGGGCATCGCCTCACCGAGGTCCTCGGAGACCTTCACCAGCACGTCGGGATCCCTGTAGTGGGTGGTGGCCTGGACGATGGCCCGCGCGCGCGCCGATGGGTCGGAGGACTTGAAGATGCCCGAGCCCACGAACACCGCCTCGGCGCCCAGCTGCATCATGAGCGCGGCGTCGGCGGGGGTCGCGATGCCGCCCGCCGAGAAGTTGGGCACCGGGAGCTTGCCATCGGCGGCGATCTTCCGCAGCAGCTCGTAGGGCGCGCCGAGATTCTTGGCCTCGGTCATCATCTCCTCGGGGCCGAGGCTGCGCAGGCGACGAATGCCCGACATCACCGAGCGCATGTGGCGCACCGCCTCCACGATGTTGCCGGAGCCGGCCTCGCCCTTGGTGCGGATCATGGCCGCGCCCTCGCCGATGCGACGGAGCGCCTCCCCGAGGTCGCGGCAGCCGCAGACGAACGGGACCTTGAAGGCGAACTTGTCCACGTGGAAGTGCTCGTCGGCGGGAGTGAGCACCTCGGACTCGTCGATGTAGTCCACGCCCAGCGCCTCGAGGATCTGCGCCTCGACGAAGTGGCCAATGCGGCACTTGGCCATCACCGGAATCGAGACCGCCCGCTGGATCTCCTGGATCTTCTTCACCGGCGACATGCGGGCCACCCCGCCGTCGCGGCGGATGTCGGACGGCACGCGCTCGAGCGCCATCACCGACGCGGCGCCCGCATCCTCGGCGATCTTCGCTTGCTCGGCGTTGGTCACGTCCATGATCACGCCGCCCTTCAGCATCTCGGCGAGTCCGACCTTCAGTCTCAGCGTTCCGGATTCCATGGTCTCCTCCCCCTCCTACGGTGTGTGGTGGCCTTCGGTGAGTCGTGCATGGAGCGCCGCGCGCGCCGCCGGCCACTCCTCGGCGAGGAGCGAGAAGGCCGCGGTGTCGCGGATACCGCCGTCCGATGCGGGGCGATGCGCGCGGAGCACTCCGTCGAAGCGAGCGCCGATCCGCTGAATCGCGGCGCGCGAGCGCGCATTCCGCGCGTCGGTGTTGAGCTTGACCGCGCGCACGCGCCAGGTCTCGAACGCGTGCGTGAGCATGAGGAGCTTGGCCTCGGTGTTGACCGCGGTGCGCTGCGCGTCCGCGGCCAGCCATGTCCAGCCGATCTCCACGACGTCGGGCGTGCCGTCCGGCCGCGCGTGCGGGCTGTCCGTCGGCCACGTCCAGAACTCGATGTTGCCGAAGCGCGTGCTCCCGATGACGCGCCCGGCGGCGCGAGCCCGCGTGGCGAACGGCAGCGCGCGCCCGGCCGCCTGGTCGACAAGGGCGCTCTCGATGTAGCTCCGCGCCTCTGCGAGGGTCGCCGGCACCAGCGTGAAGGCATAGGTGTCGCGCCGGCCGCTCGCGGCCTCCACGAGAGCCGGCGCGTGCGCCGGCGTCAGGGGCTCCAGCCGCACGTGCCGCCCCTCGAGGACGACGGGCTCCACACGACGGGCGGGGGTCAGGGCGACCGCGCTCATCGCAGGGCCTCGTCCAGCTCGGCCACGAGATCGTCCACGTGCTCGAGCCCCACCGACAGCCGGATGAGGCCGGGACCGATCCCCAGCGCCGTCTTGTCGGCCTCCGGCACGTTGCGGTGCGAGGTGCGCGCGGGATAGGTCCACGTGGTGGCCACGTCGCCGAAGCTCGGCGCGAACTCGATGGCGCGCGCTCGCGCCATGAACGCCTCCACCGCGAGGGCCCCGCCCGCGAGGTCCAAGGAGAGCATCGGCCCCATGGGCCCGGTCATGAGCCGCTTGGCGAGGCCGTGCTGCGGATGCGAGGCGAGTCCCGGGTAGTACACGCGCGAGACCGCGCGATGCCGCTCGAGGTGCTGGCCCAGCGCGAGGGCCGTCGCGGACTGCCGCGCCATGCGCACCTCGAGCGTGCGCGCCCCGCGGGTGGCGAGCCAGGCGTCGAACGGGCCCAGGTTCGCGCCCGCGCGGATCATTGCCGCGCGCACCCGAGCCATGGGCTCCTTTCGGCCGAGCACGAGGCCGCCCGTCACGTCCCCGTGGCCGGAGATGAACTTGGTGAGGCTGTGCATCACCATGGTGGCGCCGTGCTCGATGGGCCGGAGCACCGCCGGCGACGCCATCGAGCCGTCCACCACGAGATCGATGCCTCGCGGCACCACCGCGGCGGCCACCGTGGGAAGGTCGACCAGGCGCAGCAGGGGGTTCGAGATGGCCTCCACGAAGAGGGCCCGGGTGTTGGGCCGCACCGCAGCGAGGATGGCGGCGGTATCGGTCGCATCCACGAAGGTCGTCTCCACGCCAAGGCGCGCGCCATCGCTCGAGAGGAAGCCCGCGGTGGTGCCGTAGAGATCGCGCGCCGATACGATGTGGTCGCCGGCGGCGAGCAGGCTCAGGAGCCATGCGGTGGTGGCCCCCATGCCCGACGAGCAGGCCACGCCCGCCTCCGCGCCCTCGAGCCGCGCCACCAGCTCCTCGAGCATCGCGTGGTTGGGCGTCCCGTAGCGGCCGTACACGAAGCCCGCCTTCTTGCCCTCCCACACCGACTCCACCGTGTCCATGTCCTCGAACACGTAGACATTCGTCTGGTAGATGGGGGCCACGAGCGGCCGGCTGGCCGAGGGAATGTCCCGGCCCCCGCGGGCGGCGAGCGTGTCGCGCTTCATACCAGCGGCACCGCCAGCACCGCCTCGCGGGCCGCGCGGCCGGGCTGCCGCGCCTGCTCGCGGATGGCTTCGCCGAGCCGGCGCGTGCCCTCCTCCACCTGGGCCAGCGGGAGCGCGGAGAATGAAAGCCGCAGCATCCGCTCGCCGCCGCCGTCCACGAAGAAGGCGTTGCCCGGCGTGAACGTCACCCCCCGCGTTTGCGCGCGCGGCAAGAGCGCCGTCGCGTCCATGCCTTCGGGCAGCGTGAGCATCAGCGAGAACCCGCCGCGGGTCTCCGTCCACGTGACGCCGGTGGGCATGTTCGCGCGCAGGCCCGCCAGCAGGGCTTCTCGCCGGCGGCCATACTCCTTGAGGGCGCGCGCCTGATGCCGGTCGAGGAGCCGGCGCTGGCAGAACTGGTACACGGCGGCCTGGATGAGCGGGCTCGTGTGGATGTCCGCCAGCTGCTTGGCCGTCTCGAGACGCTCGATCAGCTCGGGCGGCGCGACGATCCAGCCTAGCCGGAGACCCGGGAACAGGATCTTGGAGAACGTGCCGACGTAGACCACGAGGCCGGCGCGGTCCAGCGCCTTGAGCGGGCCGGGCGGGCGCTCGCCGTAGTAGAGCGTGCCGTCGAAGCCGTCCTCCACGATGGGCAACCGGCGCCGCGATGCCAGGTCGAGGAGCCGGCGACGCGTCTCGAGGCCCATCGTGAGCCCGGTCGGATTGTGCGCGCTCGGCTGACAGTACAGGAGCTTGGGCTCCTGCCGCTCCAGCAGCCGCTCGAGATGGCCCACGTCGAGCCCGTCCGGGCCCATGGGCACCGACAGGAGCTCGGCCCCGATGGAGCGGAACACCTGCATCGCGCGCGGGTAGGAGGGCTGCTCGATCGCCACGTAGTCGCCGGGATCGAGCAGCGTGCGGGCGACCAGGTCGAAGCCCTGCTGCGAGCCGTTGACGATGAGGATCTCTTCGGGCCGCGCCTCCACGCCGAAGCGGAGCAGGTAACCGGCGAGGTACTGACGCAGCGGCGGATAGCCCGCGGGCTGGTAGTACTGGAGCAGCTCGCGCCCTTCCTCGCGGATGACGCCGTTGAGCACGCGGCGGAACGCATCGGTGGGAAACAGCGTGCTGTCCGGCATGCCGCCCGCGAACGAGATGACGCCAGGCGCCGGCCGCACGACCTGGCCGTAGGCGGCTCGCCGGCGCGTATCGGCCCACACGATCTGAGCGCGCCGCGAGAGCAGGCCGGACCAATCCAGGCGCGGCAGCGACAACGGCGCGATCGTCGCCCGCTCGGGCACGCGGTCGGCCACGAACGTGCCCTGCCCCACGTGCGCGCGCGCCCAGCCGGATGCGACCAGCTCCTCGTAGGCGGTGGCCACGGTGGTGCGATTGACGCCGAGCTCCTCCGCCAGCTCGCGCGTGGCGGGCAGCTTCACGCCGGGCGCGAGGAGGCCCTGGCCGATCAGTCGCTCGATATGGGTCTGGATCTGTCGCGCCAGCGGGAGGCGCCCCTCGCGTCCTGCCTCACGATCGAGGGCGATCTTCATGGCTTCACCATGCCAGCCATTCTTACCAGAATCAATAGGCAGTAAAGAGCCAATTGGATGAATTGTCCATCAGCCAATCGACCGGCGGCCGGCGGGTGGTATTATCTGAGCCCGTCGCGGCTGGACCCCACTCCGGCAGCCGAAAGGACACCCCGCTTGCCCGGTCTGGTCGTGCTCGAATCCATGTGGAACCGCAAGGGCCGGCTGCTGGAGGACGAGCCCTCGGTGCTTCCGTACCTCAAGGCCATCAAGCAGTCGCTGGCCTGGGAGGGGATCCGGGTCAACCTCGTCTACCGGCGGTTCTACAGCAGCTACGACCTCGGCCTGCTCCTCGAGGAGGCCCGGCGGAGGCAGAGCTTCCAGGTCTGCTACATCGCCTCCCATGGGCAGCGCCGGAAGCTGGTGGGCATCGGCAACCGGGTGATCCGGCTCGAGACACTGGTCGATCACTGTCGGCCTAGTCCGCAGCTCGGCTACATCTTCGGCGCCTGCGACTTCGTGGACCCCGACACCGCGCGCAACTTCCTCCTCGCCACCGGGGCCCGCTTCGTCGCCGGCTATCAGAAGCCGATCCCCTGGACGGAGTCGATGCTGGTCGACTGCCTCTTCCTCTCCTATCTCCTCGGTGGGACGATGAAGTGGATCCGGACGAAGCACGGCGAGCGTATTCCGCCGCTGCGCGAGACGGAGGACTTCGAGATCACCCGCTCAGAGAATCCTCAGAAGGTCACCGGCCAGCTCTACCGGGACTTCCCGCTCGCCCACGACATCACGTTCTCGCTGTTCACGCTCGACCGCCGGCGCGGCCGGCCGCCGGAGGTCGTGAACTCCTTTGACGCCTATCGGCGCCGCGTGGACCGCGCGCGGCGGCTCGTCCGCGATCTGTAGGGTGACGGAGGCACTGCCCCCATGGCGATCGGCGAGGCGCCCATCAAGGCGGCGATCAAGTGGATCGACGAGCAGCTCCGCGACCACCCGGATGCCAACCGGCTGACGCTGGTGGACGAGGCAGCTCGCCGCTTCGATCTCACCCCGATGGACGAGGAGTTCCTGCTCCGGCACCTCGCCGAGCGGAAGTCGTCCCCGTGAGCGACGGACACAAAGCGCGGGTCCAGGCGCAATTTGGTGGCAGCGCCGAGGCCTATGTCCGGAGCCCGGGGCATGCCGCCGGCGCGGATCTGGACACGCTGGTTGGGTGGGGCCGCAAGCGGGGCGCGCGCGCCGTGCTGGACATCGCCACCGGGGGCGGGCACACCGCGGCGGCCTTCGCCACCTTCACTCCCCTGGTCGTCTCCACCGACCTCACCGAGGCCATGGTGCGCGCGGCCCGCGGCCTCGCTGCATCGCGCGGGCTCGGTGGAGTCCGGTTCGCGGTGTCTGACGCGGACGCGCTGCCGTTCAAGGATGCGAGCTTCGGTGTGGTCACCTGCCGCATCGCCGCCCATCACTTCCCCGCACTCCTGCCGCCGCTTCGGCAGATCGCCCGCGTTCTCGCGCCGGGCGGCTCGTTCCTCGTCGAGGACATCCTCGGTCACGAGGACGAGGACGCCGCCGCGTTCATCCTGGAGGTCGAGAAGCGGCGCGATCCCTCGCACGTGCGCGCGATCCCGGGGCGAGAGTGGGAGGCGTTCCTGCGCGCTGCGGGCCTGACCATCATCGACCAGATGGTGCTCGCGAAGGTACGCCCCTGGGAGGAGTGGACGACACGGACGCGGATGACGCCGGCCGCCAAAGCCGATCTCGAGCGGGTCGTGCTGGATGCGCCCGACCGGTGCCGCGAGGCCTTCTCGTTCGTGATCGAGGGCGGCCGCGTCGTCTCGTTCACCGACCGCATGCTGCTGCTCCGGGCGGATCGCGACTAGTCGGGCGTTCCCTTGGCCACCAGCGGTCCGTGGCCACTGCCGCGCAGAAATTCCACCGCGTCGCCGACGGGCGTCAGGTACGTCTGGCCCGGAACCGGCACGTCCACGTGCCCGGGCGACGCGCCGCCCTCGAAGGCGACGCGGGCGGTGGGGTAGCCCTCGACCAGGCCGACCAGCTCGCCGCTGCTCGCGCGAAAGACCCCGCCCCCGCTCGAGCCGTAGCTCACCGCCGCGTCCACCATCAGGCGGCCCGCGGTGACCGTATGCTCCGGCCCCAAGGCGGCGAGACGCACCTGGCTGATCACCCCGCGCGACACCGTAAGCTCTCGCCCCCACGGAAACGACACCACCCACACCGACTCGCCGAGGCGCGCCGAACGCCCCCTCGGTGCGACGGCGCAGTCCTCGTTGCGCGTCCCCAGCAACGCCAGGTCGACGCCCTCGAGCTCGCTCACCGCGAGCACGGTCGCCGGCGTGCGGACGCCCTCTCCCTCGTGCCGTCGCGACAGCACGAACACGCTCTTGCCGAGGCCCGGCCCCGCGAGGGTGTGGGCGCTGGTCAGGATGAAGCAATTCGGCCCCTCGGCGGCGGGCCGCGCGGCGATCACCACCCCCGAGGCGCTGCGGAAGCGGCGTCCATCCGGCTGCTCGAGGACCACCTGCACCGATGAAGGGAGGACGCGCTCGAGCGTCAGCTCGGGCTCGGAGTCGCGGGCCCGGATGGCGCCGCCGCAGCCACCGGCCAGAAGCGCCGTCATCGCGAGGGCAATGGGGGCGAGGCGCCGCATCATGCGATCACGAGTCGATCATACGCCGCCCGGGTTTATTTTCGGGCACCCGTGTAAGGCTTTCCTGGCCCATCGGGTAAGTCTTTGTGACGGCCACGCGTGTCGGATGCATCGCACCCCTTTTCGGTGACCGCTCGGGGCTGAACGGCCCGCGCTTCCGGTCATTCGTACCGAGTCGCTCGTCGCCCGCGCCTGGCATCGGGGTTGCGAGCGCAGAACGCCGTGCCCCACCCACCACGTGCCACCCACAGCACAGGAGGCGACATCATGACGATGCTCAAGGCGGTCGCGCTCGGAGTTCTCGTGGCCCTCCTCGCGGTCGGAACGGTCGCGAGCGCCGCGGAGATCAAGGGCAAGGTCCAGGCCGTCGATCCGGCCGGCAAGTCCATCACGCTCGACAACGGGACCACTCTGATGATCCCCGCTTCGGCCAAGGTGGACAAGAAGGCGCTCGCGCCGGGCGCCGAGGTCAAGGCGAGCTACGAGGATAAGAACGGGATGAAGATGGTCCAGTCGCTCCAGGTCACGAAGTAGGTTCGCCGCGCGGCCCTCGGGCACCCCCCGAGGGCCGCGTCACGCCCGCCGCAGGACCACCACCGTCGCTCCCCACCCGCCGCAGGACCACCACCGTTGCTCCCCACCCGCCGCGCTCCGGCGATGCGTCCGCGAAGCGTGCGACCAGCGGATGCGTCGCGAGCATCCCCTGCACCGCGCGGCGCTGCGCCCCGATCCCGCGCCCGTGGATGATGCGCACCTCGGTAAAGCCGCGCGCCGACGCGGCACGAAGGTACTCGTCCACCACCGAGAGCACGTCGCGCGGCGCGAACGGATGCAGATCGAGCGCGTCCTCGATCGGCAGCTCGACGGGGGAGTCGGACCCCGGGATGTCGGGGTCGTCCGGCGTCACGCGGGCGGCGCGGGTGGATCGATCGGGGGCCGGCGCTTGTGCCAGTCGGTGACGCGCTGATACGCGTCCGCCACCCGCAGCACGGTCGCCTCGTCGAAGGCCCGCCCCACGATCTGGAGCCCCACGGGCAGGCCGGCGGCGGTGAAGCCGCACGGCACCGAGGCGACGGGATGCCCGGTGAGATTGAATGGGCGCGTGAAGCGGATCAGGCTCGTGCGCACGGGAACCTTGGCGTGCTCCACGGTGATCTCGGTTTGACCGACCGAGGTCGCCACGATGGGCGTGGTGGCGCACACGAGGACGTCCACCTGCGCGAGGGCGGCATTGACCTCGTCGCGAAGCAGCCCGCGGACCCGCTGCCCCTTGAGGTACTCGCTGGCGCTCACGAACGCCCCGACCCGCAGCCGTTCGCCCACGTCCGGGCCGTAGTCCTGGGGCCGCTCCTGGAGCCAGCGCTCGTGATACGCGTAGGCCTCCGGCGAGAGCACGGCGTACGAGGCGCCGGCGGAGAGCGACGCGGAGGCGAGGTTCACCTCGGTGGACGCCGCCCCCTGCCCCTCCAGCGTGCGTACCGCCTCCTCTACCGCCTGGCGCAGCGCCACGCCGGTCGACTCGAGAAAGAACGAGCGCAGCACGCCCACGCGCAGGCCCTTCACGTCGCCGGAGAGCGCGCCGGTGTAGTCGGGCACGGGGAGCACGCTCGTCGACGGATCCCGCGGATCGTAGCCGGCGATGGCGTTGAGCATGAGCGCGCAGTCGGCCGCGCTCCGGCACATCGGCCCCACGTGATCCATGGACCAGGCCAGCGGCAGCACGCCGGCGCGGCTCACCCGCCCGTAGGTCGGCTTGATCCCGGTGATGCCGCAGAGCGCGGACGGGATGCGGATCGAGCCGCCGGTGTCGGACCCGAGCGTGCCCGCGCAGAGACCCGCCGCCACCGCGGCGCCGGAGCCGGACGACGAGCCGCCGCAGATCCGGTGCGTGTTGGGATCCCACGGATTCCACGGGGTGCCGTAGTGCGGGTTCAACCCCTCGGGGCCGAACGCGAATTCGTGCATGTTGAGCTTGCCGAGATTGATGGCGCCGGCGCTGGCGAGGCGCGTCACCACCGTCGCGTCCTCCTCCGGGATCCACTCGCCAAGAATGCGCGAGCCGCCGGTGGTGCGGACGCCGCGCGTGAGGTAGAGATCCTTGAGCGCGAGGGGCACGCCGTGCAGCGGCCCCAGCCGCTCGCCCGCCATCACCGCCGCCTCGGCGGCCTTGGCGCCGGCGAGCGCGGCGTCGGCGGAGACGGTGATGAACGCGCGCAGCTTACTGTCAAGGGCGGCGACGCGGTCGAGGTGGGCTTGCACGACCTCCACCGGCGACACCTCGCGGCCTGCGATGGCGCGGGCCAGCTCGCCGATGGACCGCCAGACAAGTTCGGTCACGCGGCGATCCTCACAGGACGCGGAAGTGGCTGGCGGGCTCGGTCTCGCGCGTCAGCGCGCTATCGAGCGTGGCGATGAGGGCGCGGCCGATCTCCACCAGCGGGAGCAGGCCGGCGAGTTCCGCGTCGCTGAGGTCGAGGCCGCGTGCGCGCGCGAGCGTGCGCAGCGTGTCGAGGGTGAGCGGGTCCGGATCCATGGCGAGGAGAATAGCGGCTGGCCCGCCGATTGACAAGGTCCGAGGCGTGGCGATAATGCGAGCCATGCCCGCGACCCCGCCCGAGATCGCCGCGTGGATCACCGAGTTCCAGGCCGCGGTGCGCGCCAAGGACTTCGACGCCGGCCGGCGCCTGTTCGCCCCCGATGCCGTCGCCTTCGGCACCTTCGCCGCCGCGGTGAGCGGGCTCGACAACATCGAGCGCGAGCAGTGGCGCCAGATCTGGCCGCGTATCCGCGGCTTCACCCTGGAGCCTGGCGCCACCGTGGGCGCGAGCGGGGATGCTGCGTGGATCGTCGCCGGCTGGTCCTCGGAGGCGACGGCGCCCGACGGCCGCCCCTTTCGCCGGCCCGGACGCGCCACGTTCGTGCTGGAGCGCCGGGCGGGCCGCTGGCTCGCGGTGCACAGCCACGTGTCCCTCATGCCGAGCCAGTCAGACGAGGTGCACGGGAAGAAGTAGCCGCCCCTAGCGGATCTCCTTGTAGCGGAAACAGGAGACGACGTGGTCGTTGACCATGCCGGTCGCCTGCATGAAGGCGTAGCAGATCGTCGGTCCCACGAAGCGGAAGCCCCGGGCGAGCAGGTCCTTGCTCATGGCGGTCGACTCCGGGGTGGACGCGGGCGCATCGCGCAGGCGCCGCCACCGGTTCCGCTTCGGCTGCCCGCCCACGAAGCCCCAGATGTACGCCGAGAACGACCCGAACTCCTTCCGCACTGCGAGGTACGCCTTCGCGTTCGTGATGGCGGCGTTGATCTTGAGCCGATTGCGCACGATGCCGGCGTCGGCGAGAAGTCGGCGGACGTCGGCCGCGCCGTACTTGGCGATGCGCTCGGCATTGAAGCGATGGAAGGCGCGGCGGTAGGCGGGGCGCTTGCGTAGGATGGTCTCCCACGAGAGTCCGGCCTGCGCGCCTTCCAGGATCAGGAGCTCGAAGAGCCGTCGGTCGTCGCGCAGGGGCAGGCCCCACTCACGATCGTGATAGGCGATCTCGGGCTCCCTCCGTGCCCATTCGCAGCGCCGAAGCGCCCGCCGGCCGCGTGGAGACTTCAGAGCTTCACCGGCGTGAACTCCGTGGTGTAGGAGTCCGTCAGGGGGAGACGCGACTTCAGGACACCGAGCTCGAGCAGCGTGTCCTGGATGTACTTGAAGGCATCCACGTCGATGTGGCCATCGACGGACAGGAGCGGCCGCACCAGCTCGTAGGCCCGCCGCGTGGCCGGCTCGGGCCAGCCGATCGCCTTGGAGGCGATGCGAATGCTCTCCTCGGCGTTGTCCCGACAGAAGCGATGCCCCTGGTAGATGGCGCGCAGGGCCTTCTGCAAGGTCTCCCGCTTCGCCTTGATCGTCTCGTCGGTGGCGTAGGTCAGGAGGCTGATCCACTTCGGCGTGACCTCGTCGAGCCGCATGAGGATGCGCCCGGCGCCCTGCGCCTCCACCACCGCCCCGGCGTCACCGAACACGAAGGCCTGGATCTCGTTCCGGCGCAGCGCCGCGGTGAGCGCGTCGAGGGCGCCCGCGCCGAGGATGCGCACATCCTTCTCCGGATCCCAGCCCATCTTCCTGGCGATCATCCGGCCGAACACCCAGGTCGTCGACCCCGCGACGGTGCATCCGATGGTGCCCCCCTTGAGATCCTCGAGGCGCTTGATCTGCGGGCCCACGATGAGGGTGAAGTGATTCTTCTCGAGGTTGCAGGCGATGGCCCGGATGGTGGTCCCACGCTCCCGGAACACCAGTGGGTCGGTGGCGCCGCTGATGCCGAGATCGGCGCTGCCCGCGAGCACCCCCTTGAGGAGATCCGGTCCACCCTTGAACGGAATGAACTCCGCCTGCAGTCCCTGCTGGGCGAAGAAGCCCTTCTCGATGGCGACCACGGTCGGCGTGGTGACGCCGAAGTCGCCCAGCACCACGCCGCCGATCTTCACCGTCGTGGTGCCCTGGGCGGCGGATCGGCGCGGCCCGCCGAGCCCCGCCGCCATCCCGCCCGCCACCGCTCCGAGGAACGCCCGCCGCGTCGTCATCGACCATCCTCCCCGGCTCGGCTTCATTGCCCGAGCCGCCGGTTGAAGTGATCCAGAAACAGCACCACCGCGATGGAGAGCGCGGAAACCATGGCGGTCGCCGCGAAGAGCTCGGGGGCCTTGAAGGCCACCGCCTGTCGCTGCATCAAATATCCCATGCCGCGCACTCCCGCGAACATCTCGGCGAGGAGCACGCCGAGCAGCGCGAAGACGACGGCCACGCGCATCCCGGCCAGCACCGAGGGCAGCACCGCGGGCAGCAGCACCTTGGTCGCCACCTGCCCTCGCGTGGCGCCCATGGACACCGCCACCGTCACCAGCGTGGGATCCACGTCGCGCACACCGGCCGCCACCATCAGCAGCACGGGAAACACCGCGAAGAGCGCCCCCGTGGCCACCGCGGTGCCCGCGCCCAGGCCCAGCACGAGTGCGATCCAGGGCAGCACGAGGATCTTCGGCACGCCGTAGAGCGCGACCATGTACGGCATGGCCACGCGGTAGAGCGCGCGCGCGCCGCCGAGGGTGAGACCCGTGCTCACGCCGAGGCCCACCGCGATCGCGTACGCGGCCGCGGCCTTGAGCAGGGTGTCCCCGAGGCGCGCCCACGCCTCGCCGGCCGTCGTGCCCAGAGCGGCCGCCACCGCCGCGGGCGCGGGCACGAACAGCGGGTCGGCCCAGCCCATGCGAAGCGCCAGGTCCCACGCGACCACCAGCGCGGCGAGCGTGGCCGCCTGGGCCGCCGCGATCTTCACCCGCTCCATCGGCGCCCTCGAGCCTCGAGCAACGCGGCCAACCCGTCGAGGGCCAGCACGCCGACGGCGATCAGAACCACCAGCGCGGCGTACTCCCGGGTCATCAGGAGCCCGTAGGTGTAGTTCAGCAGATAGCCGAGACCGGAGCGGGCGCCCAGCATCTCCCCCACGAGCACGCCCACCACCGAGAGGGCGAGACCTGCCCGAAGCCCGCCCATCAGCGTCCCCAGCATCGACGGGAGCATGACCTTGCGGAACACCGTCCAGGACCCGGCGCCCATGGAGCGGGCCACCGTCACCAGGTGCGGATTCACCTGCCGTATCCCGGATAGCACCGAGAGACAGATGGGGAAGAAGGCGAGGAGAAAGCCGAACGCGATCTTGGACGCGGGTCCGAGGCCGAAGAACAGCATCAGCGACGGATACCAGATCACGCTGGGAATCGCGTAGAACGCGCCGAGCATGGGCTCGTACACCCGGCCCAGCCACCGCCCGACCCCGAGGACGAATCCGAGCCAGAGCCCCACCGCGGCGGCCAGGAGGAACGCCGCCACGATTTCTCGAAAGGTCACCAACGCGTGCTCGCCGAGCGGAGGCACGTCGCGCGCGAGCAGGACGTTGGCGAGCGCCGGGGGCAGCGCCGAGGGCCGCACGTACAACAGCGGGTTCAGCGGCGCGGCGATCACCTCCCAGAGGAGCAGGGCGCCCACGAGCACCGCCACGCGCGCACCCAGAACCCGTGCGGTCTCCCGGCTCACGCGGGCCCGTCCATGGCGCGCAGGGCCTCCTCGCGGATGGCTTCCCAGAGTTTCGCGCGCAAGTCGCCCGCGGTGGGAGCATTGAGATCACGGGGAAACGGCAGCCCTACCTCGAGCAGCTGCTTGATCCGTCCCGGACGCGAGGTCATGACCGCGATGCGATCGGACAGTGCGATCGCCTCGTGGAGGCTGTGGGTCACGAACACGACCGTCTTGGGGGTTTGGCGCCGGACGTCGACGAGCCAATCACCCATGAGCAGCCGCGTCTGCTCGTCGAGGGCGCCGAAGGGCTCGTCCATGAGCACGATGGGCGTGTCCAGCGCGAGCGCGCGGGCGATGGCCACGCGCTGACGCATGCCACCGGACAGCTCGCGGGGATACTTGCCCTCGAAACCGCGCAGGCCCAGCGGCTCAAGGAGCCCGCGCGCGATCTCGCGGCGGCGGGGCGCGTCCACGCCGCGCAGCTCGAGGCCGAAACCCACGTTGTCGAGCGCGGTGCGCCAGGGGAACAAGCCCGGGTCCTGGAAAACGAGGGCCACCTTGCTAGGATCTGGGCCCTGGACTGGCACGCCCTCGATACGGATCTCGCCGCCGTCGGGCGTCACCAGCCCCGCGAGCATGGCGAGCACGGTGGACTTGCCGCAGCCGGAGGGCCCGAGGAGGGTGAGGAACTCGCGGGGCCGGACGGCGAGGCTCACCCCGTCCACCGCGAGCACGGGGCCGCTCGCGGTCTGATAGCGCTTGCTGACGCCCGTGATCTGGATCTGCGTGGTCATCGACGGAGCCCGACGGAGGCCCGGCCGGGGACCCGAGATCCCCGGCCGGGCGGGCGCCGACGGGAGCGTGGGCTAGCCGCGCTCCAGCATGTAGATGTGCTGCAGCATGTCGACGTAGATGTTCCCGTCGACCACGAACTGGCCCTGCTTGTTCTTCTCGACCCCGCCGACCCACGGCTTCTTCGCCGCGTAGCGGAGCACCCAGGCAACCGGGACGTAGCCGACGTCGGTCTGCATGATCTCCTCGGCCTTCTTGTAGTGATCGAGGCGCTTCTTCGGGTCGCTCGTGTCCCGACCCGCCTCGAGCTCCTTGTCGAAGGCATCGTTGACCCAGGCCTGTCGCTTCCCGGTGGTCTTCTTGCCGTAGAACGTGTCGAAGTATTCATTGTGCGGATCCGGGTAGTCCATGAACCAGCGGATCCACACGAACTGGAGATCCTGCTTCCACAGGCGCTCCCGGAACACTCGCTGCTCCAGCACTTCCAGCTCCGTCTTCATGTTGAGGCTGTCCAGCAGCACGGCTTGCACCGCCTCCGCGAGTGGCTTGGAGCCCAGGCCCTCTTCCCGCATCGACAGGGTGATCTTGGGCCAGTTCTTGCCGCCCTCGAACGGCGTGCCCTTGAGCTGCTCCAGCGCCAGCTTCTTGTCGTACCGCTGGATGGCCTTGATCTTGGCATCGTCCGTGGCGCCCGGGAAACCGGGTGGGATCATGGACCACGCCGGAATGGCGAGCCCCTGGCTCACCTTCACCACGTTCTCGCGATCGATAGCGTGTGCGACTGCGCGCCGAACCTTGATATTGTCGAAGGGCGGCTTGGTCACCTGCGGCAGCAGGTACCAGGTGCCGGGGAAGGGATACGGGAAGACGTCCTTGCCCGCGCGCGGGTCGTTCTTGAGGCGCGAGAGGTCGCCCGCCTGCAGCGCCGTCATGTCCACCTCGTTGTTCTCGTACGGAAGCGCCCCGGAGGCCACCGGGATGATGGGGATCACTACGCGGGTGAGATGCACGTCCTTGGCCCCGTAGTAGTGGGGGTTCTTGCGGAGCACGATCTGCTTGTTGTGCTCCCACGCTTCCAGCGTGAAGGCGCCGTTGGAGACGATGTTGCCGGCCTCGGTCCACTTGTCGCCGTGCTTTTCCACCGCTCCGCGATGCGCCGGGAGCGCGGCGAGATAGGCCGCGAGCACCGGGAAGTAGCCGCGCGGCCCTTCCAGCGTCACCTCGAGGGTCCAGTCGTCCTTGGCCTTCACGCCAACCTGACTGGCGTCAGTGACCTGCTTCTTGTTGAAGGCTTCGGCGTTCTTGATGTCGTAGAGGAAGGACGCGTACGGAGCGGCGGTGGCGGGATCGAGCTGGCGCTTCCACGACCATTCGAAGTCACGCGCGGTTACCGGGGAGTTATCCGACCAGCGCGAGTCCTTGCGCATCGTGAACGTCCACACCGAGCCGTCCTTGTTCTGAGTCACCTTGCTCGCCATCCACGGGACCGCTACGAAATCGGCGTTGAAGACCATGAGGCCGGCGAAGAGCGCGGAAACGCCGCTGCAATAGAGGTCCTTGTTGAAGTCGTGGCTCGAGGGATCGTTCTGAGCCCAGCCGCCCCCGCCGATGCGGAAGGTCTGGTCCTTGGCCAGCTTTTCTCCCGCCCCCGGCTTCGACGGCGTGGCGGCCTGGGCGGCGGTGGCGAAGCCGAGCCCGCCAAAGGCGGCCATGGCGCCGACCACCTTCAGGAAGTCCCGCCGCCCGACGCCGATGGCGTCGAGGCGCGCGGCCATGAGGTTCAGCTGCTCGTCAGGGATGCGCATGTGGATGCTCCTCCTTGGGTAACGTCACTTCATCTTGGGGTCGAGGGCGTCGCGGACGCCGTCGCCGAAGAATGTGAACGACAGCATGGTGATGGCAATGGCGATGGACGGGAACACGCAGAGGTGCCAGTACGAGCGCAGGAACTGCTGGTTCTCTCCCACCATCTGTCCCCACGAGGGCGTCGGGGGGTTGATGCCGACGCCGATGAACGAGAGCGCGGCTTCGGTAAAGATCGCCTCGGGAATACCGAAGGTGATCGACACCACGATCGGGGTGAGTGCGCTGGGCAGGACATGGCGAGACATGATGCGCCAGAATCCAGCCCCCAGCGACCTGGCGCCCTCCACGAACTCCTTCTCCTTGATCGACAGCACCTGGGCGCGCGTCTGCCGCGCGATGCCCACCCACCCGGTGAGGCCCAGGGCGATGAAGATGTTCATGAGCCCGGCGCCGAGCATGGACATCACGAGGATGACGAACAGCAGGCGCGGGAACGCGTACATCACGTCCACGAAGCGAGTGAGGAGCAGGTCCACGCGGCCGCCCACGTACCCGGACACCAGCCCGATGGGCACGCCGATGAGAACCACGATGATCTGGGCGCCGAGCCCCACCAACATAGATACCCGCGCCCCGTAGATGATGCGCGAGAGCACATCGCGGCCGAGCTGATCGGTTCCGAGAGGGAAATCGCGGGAGGGAAACTCGTTGAGGCGCCCGAAGTTCGGCTTGGTGTAGGGGAACGGCGCGAGGAAGTCCGCGAAGATCGCCAGCAGGCACAACAGGATCACCGTGATCCCACCCGCCACCGCCAGCTTGTTGCGCAGGAGCCGTCGCCAGGCGTCGCGATAGAGGCTCGACCCACGGACCGCGCCCCTCGAGGGCAGCGCCGCCGGCGCCGCGCGGCTAGTATCGGATGCGGGGGTCGAGAGTGCCATAGAGGAGATCGACGACGAGGTTCATCAGGGCGAGGAAGGCGCCGTAGATGAGCACCACCGCCATGATCATCGGGTAGTCGCGCCCGGTCATCGAGAGCACGAAGAACCGCCCCATGCCGGGCACGCGGAAGATCGACTCCACGAAGAACGAGCCCGTGCCCACCGCCGCGAACATGGGCCCCAGCAGCGTGACCACCGGGATCAGGGCATTCTTGAGCACGTGGCGCAGGATCACCGGCCGCTCCGCCAGGCCCTTGGCCCGGGCGGTGCGCACGTAGTCGGAGCGGATGACCTCGATCATGCTCGAGCGGGTGAAGCGCGCGATGATGCCCATAGGTGCCAGCGCGAGCGTGATGGTGGGCAGCACCCACTGGCTCGGGCTGCCCCAGCCGCCGGTGGGGAAGAGCGGGATCACGAACGAGAACAGGATGATGAAGAAGACCGCGAGCACGAAGTTGGGCACGGCCACCCCGAGGGTGGCCAGGCTCACCGAGACATAATCCCAAGACCGGTTCTGATACACCGCGGCGAGCACGCCCAGGGTGACACCGCCCACGATGGCGAGCGCCAGGGCCATGCTGCCCAGGAAGAGCGAGATCGGGAACGTCTCGCGCATGATCTCGGTCACCGTGCGCGTCTTGTAGACGAAAGACTGACCGAAGTCCCCCTGCAGGGCCTTGCCGAGGAAGATGCCGAACTGCTGCCAGAGCGGCTTGTCGAGGCCGTAGGCCGCCGCGAGGTTCTTCTGCGCCTCCGGCGACAGCGGGTTAGCGCCTTCGGCAACCGGGTCGAGCGGGCTTCCCGGCGTCGCGTGCATCACGAGGAAGGTGACGACCGCCATGGCCAGCAAGGTCGGAATCAACCACAGGAGGCGATACAGGACGTATCGGGCCAAAAAACCTCCGGGAAGTGGCTACGCCGGCGCCACCGCCGACTTGGCGAAACAGGTGCAGGAAATATCCGGCACCCCCCGCGGGAAGTCAAGCAAAACATGAACCTGGGCGTAATCGGGACCGCGGGGCGTGCGGGGTGGGAATGCTATTCTCGGAGCGGATGGCCACCGTCGCGCTCACCCTCTTACCCGAGGCTCGGCCCTTCGCCGTCGAGGCGGGCACCACCATCCTTGCCGCCGCCCAGGGGGCCGGCGTCGACATCACCGCAACGTGCGGGGGACGAGGACGGTGCACCTCCTGCCGGGTGAAGTTCGCGGCGGGCACCCCGCCCCCGCCCACCGTGATGGACGAGCTCCAGCTGGGCGCGGCGCTGGTCCGCGACGGCTATCGCCTGGCCTGCCAGTGTCGGGTCGTCGAGCCCGTGACGGTAGCGGTCGCTCCCCCGCTGGACGAGCGGAGCTTCCAGATCCTGGGCGCCCAGCCGGCCCACGAGGCGCTCGACCGCGTCACCATCGACGCGGGCATTCGCAAGGAGGTCGTGCAGGTCGAGCTGCCGAAGGAGGAGCATCACCAGACCTCCGACCTGGAAGAGCTGCTCCGCGCCACCGGGCGCGCCCTCGAGGACGTGCCCACCGAGGTCGTGCGCGGTCTGCCGCAAGCGCTGCGCGAGCGGGGCGGCGAGGTCACGGTGACGACGTGGGGCCGCCGCGTGCTCGCGGTGGACCCGGGCGACACCGCGGGGATGCGCTTCGGGATCGCGGTGGACGTGGGCACCACCAGCGTGGTGTCCACCCTCATGGAGCTCGAATCCGGCGAGCAGCTTGCGTCCGTTTCCAGTCTCAATCCCCAGGCGGTGTTCGGCGCCGACCTGATGTCGCGCATCGCCTTCGCCCAGTTCAATCCGGGCAACCTCCGCAAGCTGCAGACACGCATCATCGGCCTCCTCAACCAGCACGTGGAGCAGCTCTGCGCGGATTCGGGCGTTCTCGCCAAGTGGATCTACAAGGTCGTGGTGGTCGGCAACACCTGCATGCATCACATCCTGCTCGGCATCGACCCCACCCACGTGGGGCTGGCGCCCTATGCCCCGGTGATGCGCCATCCGCTGGAGCTCCCCGCGCGCGAGCTCTACCTCAAGGTCAACGGCGAGGCGCGGGTGTGTTTGCTCCCGATCGTCGCCGGCTTCGTCGGCGCCGACGCGGTGGGCGTGGCGCTGTCCACACGCATCGCCGAGACTCCCGAGCTGCGCATGGCGGTGGACATCGGCACGAACGGCGAGGTGCTGCTGGGCTCGCGCGACCGGCTCTGGGCATGCTCGGCGCCGGCGGGGCCCGCTCTCGAGGGCGCGCAGCTCCGCTGCGGGATGCGCGGGGCGCTGGGGGCCATCGATCGCGTGTGGCTCGAGGACGGCGACCTCCGATGGCACGCGATCGGCGACGCCGACGCGCAGGGGATCTGCGGCTCGGGCGTGATCGACGCGGTGGCCGCCCTCCTCGACGCGGGCGTTCTCGACTGGACGGGGCTCATCGACGTGGACGCGCGCGGCCGGCTCCCCGGGTCCCTCGCCGCTCGCGTGGAGATGCGGGGCGAGGAGCGGCTCGTGGTGCTCGCCCGCCCCGGCGAGGGCGGGGCGCGCGCCGAGATCGTGCTCACCCAGGACGACATTCGCCAGGTGCAGCTCTGCAAGGGTGCCATCGCTTCGGGCGCAGCCATGCTGCTGCGGGTGGCCGGAATCGGTCACGACGACCTCGGCGAGCTGATGCTCGCGGGCGGCTTCGGCAACTATCTCTCCATCCGGAGCGCGCTGCGCATCGGGCTCATTCCCGCGCTGCCCGAATCCCGCATCCGCTACGTGGGCAACGCCGCCGCGCTGGGCGCCCAGCTCGCCCTCATGTCCGAGCCCGAGCGAGCGCGGGCCGCGCGGCTGGCGCGCGGGATCGAACACGTGTCCCTTGCCGCTCATCCCGACTTCCAGGACATCTTCGTCGACTGCATGAACTTCCCCCGCGCATGAAGATTCCCGTCGGTTTGGTGGGTACCACCGTGGGTCCGCTTACGCAGGAGATCGATGCGCGCTGGATCATGGCGTACGCGGCGGGGCTCGGGGAGACGGACCCCGTGTATCTGGACACGCTGCGGCCGGACGGCCTCGTGCCGCACCCGCTCTTCCCCGTGTCCTACGAGTGGCCGGTCGCGGTGGAGAGCCGTGCGCGCCAGCTCGGCGACGAGATCTCGCTTCGCGGCGTGCACGCCACGCACGACCTCACGCTGCACCGCCCCCCGCGCGCCGGCGACCGCCTCACCACCACCGCCACGGTGGTGGCGGTGGCGCCGCGCCGCGCGGGGGCGTACGTGCTCACGCGCTACGAGACGCGCGATGCGCGGGGCGAGCGCGTGAGCACCACCGACTATGGCAGCGTGTACCTCGGCGTCGCGTGCGAGCCGGAGGGGTCTCCTCCCTCTCGCCCCTCGGGCAGAGCGCAGGGTGAGGGAGCGTTCGTGCCACAGTGGACGGACGAGGTCTCCATCGCGGCCACCCTCGCCCACGTCTACTCGGAGTGCGCGCGGATCTGGAACCCGATCCACACCGATCCAGCGGTGGCCCGGCGCGCCGGACTGCCCGCCATCATCCTGCACGGCACCGCCACCCTTGCGCTGTCCGTGTCGGCGGCGCTCCGCCACGCGGCGCGCGGCCCCGCGACGCCCGTGCGGCGGCTCGGCGGTCGATTCACGGGGATGGTGCCGATGCCGTCGCGGCTCCACATCGAGGGCGCCACCGCGGGCGCGGGCGCGCCGCCCGGCGCGGTATGGGTGCGCGCGACCACGCCCGACCGGCGGACGGCGCTGGACGCCTGGATCGAGCCGGCATGACCAAGCTCGAGCGCGTGCAGGCTGCGATACGCCGTCAGCCGGCCGACCGCACGCCGTACGCGTTCTGGCGCCACTTCCCGGACGTGGACCGGAACCCCGCCGCGCTCGCCCAGTCCACCTTGCGCTTCCACGAACGCTACGACTCTGACTTCCTCAAGGTCACCCCCAGCGGCGGCTACGCAGTGGAGGACTGGGGGTGCGTCGAGTCCGACGAGGTGCGGCCCGACGGCCATCGCCCCTGCGCAACCCACGCGGTGCGCGCGCCGGAGGACTGGAAGCGCATCCGGCCCCTCGCCATGGAGTCCACGGGCTGGGCCGCGCATCTCGAGACCATCATCCGCTGCGTGGTGGACAAGCGCGCCGACTGCTCCACCGTGCCCACCGTCTTCAGCCCACTCTCGCTCGCGCGCAAGCTCTCCGGCGACCGGCTCGGCTACGACCTCAAGGAGAATCCCCAGGCGGTGACGGGGGCGCTCGAGGCGATCACCGAGACCATCCTCGTCTTCATGGACGCCTGCTTCCGCGAGGGCTGCGAGGGCATCTTCTACTCGGTGCAGGCGGCGAGCACGGCGCTCCACAGCGAGGAGGAATATCTCCGCTTCGGCGAGCCGTACGATCGGCGCGTGCTGGAGACGGTGCGCTCGCGCTCGAAGCTCACGATCCTGCACTGCCACGGCGAGCGGCTCATGTTCGATCGCCTCGCCGCCCTGCCGGCCGACGTGTGGAACTGGGACGATCGCCGCGCGGGCCCCTCGCTGGCGGAGGGCCAGGCGATGGTGTCGGGGGCGGTATGCGGCGGGCTCGATCAGTGGACGACGCTCAAGGACGGGCCGCCCGAGCGCGCGGAGGCGGAGGCCCGCGAGGCGGTCGCCCAGACGGGCGGCCGCGGCCTCATCGTCGGGGCGGGCTGCGTGGTGCACCCCAACACGTCGGACGCGGCGCTCATCGGTCTCGTGAGGGCGCTGGGCGGGCGGCCGCGTCTCGGGCTGATCCGGCCTCAGTAGCGCGTGCTCCGGCTGACCCTCGTCTGCCTCGCCGTGCTGAGCCTGGGCTTCCTCGTCTACTCGTGGCTCGGTCGCCCCGCGGTGTCGGTCACCGAGGTCCCGATGCTGTCCGAGTACGGCTCCTACCAGGGCGCCAACAATCGCCATCGCCTGCTGCCCCATGCCGGCGTGGACTTCGGCGGGCGGCTCGGCTCACCGGTGATCGCCGCCGCCGACGGCGTCGTGTCCGATCTCGTCGACTGGCCGACGGGCTGCGGCCGCGGCGTCGTCCTGTCCCACCCCGAGTTCAGGCGGTACACCGTGTACTGCCACCTGCAGGAGACCGTCGTCCGTGAGGGCCAGGAGGTGGCGCGGGGCCAGCCGATCGGGCGCATGGGCATGACGGGCATGGCGGCGGGGGTGTCCCACGTGCACCTGGAGCTCTGCACGCGCGCGTGCCGGTCGCACGCGGACGGTGACCTGCGCGGCACCGCCGACCCGCTCAAGTTCTCCGCCGGCTGCTTCGATCCGCGACGGTCGTACGCGCGGGGCCGCCTCGTCCTCACCTACCCCGTCGCGTGCGGCGGGGTGGTGCGCGCCGACTGAGCCTCTCATGGCGCCCCTTCGACTCGTCGGCCTCCTCCTCCTCGGCGCGCTCGCTCTCGGAGGCTGCGGGCCGAGCGCGCAGGCCCTGCTTGCCGCTTCCGCGAAGGGCGACACCGCCAATGTGAAGGCGCTCCTCGGCAAGGGCGCCAAGCCGGGACGGTCAGTCGCCGATGGCACCACGCCACTGATGGCAGCCGCCCAGCACGGGCACCTGGAGGTCGCGCGCACGTTGGTGGACTCCGGCGCCGACGTGAACGCCGCGCGGGGGGATCCCGAGCGCGGGCGCACCGCGCTGATCGACGCGGCGTGGAGCGGCTACACGGACATCGTGCGCCTGCTGCTCGAGAAGGGCGCCAACCCCAACGCGAAGGCGGAGAGTGGGGCCACCGCCCTCACCGGCGCGTCGCTGCAGGGCTACGCCGAGATCGTCAACCTGCTCATCGCGGGCAAAGCCGAGATCAACACGCACGCCAGTGACGGGCGCACCCCGCTGCACGAGGCGGCGAAGAACGGCCACGGGCCGGTGGTGGAGATCCTGCTCAAGCGCGGCGCCAATCCCAATGCCACCAACGAAGTCGGCGTGACACCGCTCATGCTCGCCGCCTTCGGGGGATACGGCGAGGTCGCCACCACGCTCCTCGCCTGGGGCGCCGACGTCAATCTCGAGTCCAACTCCGGCGCCACCGCCCTCCGGGCCGCGAGAAGCCGCGGCCACGACGCGTTGGTCGAGCTGTTCCGCGAGGTGGGCGCGAAAGAATAGCCTGGAACACGTTGCCCCGGGTCGGAGGCCGGGCGGAGGCCAGCTCCTCGGACACGACGGCAACCCCTCACGATCTCCGACCGGGCTCCCGCCCGGGCCCCGACCCTACGCGCTTCGGCCGAAACTGTCTCCGCGCCTCACGGCCAGACTCGTGAGGCTACTTGGCGACGTTGAACCGGAAGTGGCAGATCTCGCCATCGGCGACCACGTACTCCTTGCCCTCAAGGCGGAACTGGCCGCGCTCGCGCACCGCCGCCATCGATCCCTCGGCGGCGACGAGCTCGTCGTAGCCCACCACCTCGGCGCGGATGAACCCGCGGGCAATATCGGAGTGGATGGCGCCCGCCGCGTCCTGCGCCCGCGTGCCGCGCGGCACCGACCAGGCGCGCACCTCGTCCTCGCCCACCGTGAAGAACGAAATGAGCCCGAGCAGGGCGTAGCAGTCGGTGAGGACGCGCCGGAGCGCGGGCTCGCGGAGGCCGAGATCCGCGAGGAAGGCCGCCTGCTCGTCGCCGGCGAGCTGCGCGACCTCCGCCTCGATCACCGCCGACACCCAGCCGAAGCGCGTGCCCGGCCGACCGTCGAGGGCGGCGAGACCGAAGCTCTCCACGACGGAGGCGCCCCGCGCGACTTCCTTCTCGTCGAGATTCAGGCAGTGGAGGATGGGCTTCTGCGAGAGGAACGTGAAGCCGCGAATGAGCCGGGCCTCGTCCTCGGCGAGCGGGAACGCGCGAAGCGGCGTCTCCGCCTCCAGCGCGGGCTTGAGTCGCTGCAGCACCGCCTGCTCCTTCTGCTCGATCGGATTCGGCTTCTTCTTGAGCGACGCCTCCAGCCGCTCCAGCCGCCGCTCCACCACCTCCAGATCCGCGAGGATCAGCTCGGTCTCGAGGTCGGCGATGTCGCTCCGCGGCGCCGCCGCCGCGCCGCCCGCGTCGGGGAACGCGCGGATGACGTGAAGGAGGGCGTCCGCGTTCCGGAACTCCTTCGCCTCGAGTCCCTGGCGCTCGCCCTTGGTGATGCCCGCCAGGTCCACCACCTCGAACGACGCGAGCGTCGTCCTCTTGGGCTTGAACAGCGCGGTGAGACGATCCACGCGCGGATCGGGCACACGCGCGATGCCCGCGTGGAGCTCGCGGCTCGCGCCGAACGACGACGTCGGCACGCTCTGACCGGTGAGGAGGTTGAAGAGCGACGTCTTGCCGCTCTTGGGAAGGCCGATGAGCCCGATCTTCATGAGGTCTCATGCTACCATGCCGCCCCGTGACGTCCCTCCGCTCGCTCGACGCTAGGGGCGCACTCATCTCGCTGTTCCTCGCCGCGCTCTGGGGCGGCAATCCGATCGCCGTGAAAGTGGGGCTCGACGACGCGCCGCCGCTGCGCCTCGCCGCCATGCGCTTTCTCCTCGGCGGTCTTACCATCCTGGGCTACGCGCTGTGGACGAAACGCGCCGGACTGTTCACCTACCGCCGCGACGAGTGGCGCATGATCTGGTCGCTGGGGACGCTCTTCGCGGTGCAGATCGGCCTGATGAACTTCGGGCAGTCGCTGACCTCCGCCGCCCATGCCACCGTACTGCTGAACGCCTACGCCGTGCACTCCGTGGTCCTCGCGCACTTCTTCATCCCCGGCGATCGGCTCTCCGCCGCCAAGCTGACCGGAGTTCTCGTGGCGTACGGCGGCATCGTCGTCCTGTTCGGCCGCGACTTCTCCTTCCACGGGGAGACCCTGCTCGGCGACCTCGTGGTCTCGGCGAGTGCCCTCCTGCTCGGCGAGCGCATCGTCTACATGGCGCGGGCGGTCCAGCGGCTGGATCCGGTGAAGCTCCTCGTGGGCCAGTCCGTCATCGGGACCGCGTGCTTTCTCCTCGCGAGCCTCATCTGGGAACGCGGTATCCCCACCCGCTACACCGCGTCGCTGACCGCCGCGCTCTGCTATCAGGGCGTCGTGGTGGCGGGCCTTCTGTTCCTCGTGAACACCTGGATGCTCCAGCGCTACCGGCCGAGCGTGCTCGCCGCGCCCGCCCTCACCACGCCCATCTTCGGCCTGCTCATCGCGCGCGTGGTCATCGGCGAGCCCCTCACGCCGACGCTGCTGCTGTCGGGACTCCTGGTCGCGCTCGGCATCGGCATCACCACCTGGACGACGCGGCGCACGCCTTGACCGGCCGCGCGGGCGCGCGGTAGCCTCGATCCATGCCGAGTCAGCCGTCGAAGCGCCTGGAGACGGTGCCGAACCCGCATCCCGACCGCGACTACGAGATCGCGCTCGAGATCCCGGAGTTCACCTGCCTCTGCCCCATGACGGGCCAGCCCGACTTCGCGACGTTCCGCATCCGCTACGTGCCCGACCAGTCGATCGTCGAGCTCAAGTCCATCAAGCTCTACATGTGGGCGTACCGGAACGAGGGCGCGTTCCACGAGGACGTGACCAACCGGGTGCTCGACGACTTCGTGGGGACGGCGCGCCCGCGGTGGATCGAGGTGGTGGGCGACTGGAACGTGCGCGGCGGCATCAAGACCGTCGTCCGCGTGGCCCACGGCAAGCGGCCCGAGATCTAGCGGCCGCTGGTCACATCACGACGCCAGGGACAGGAGCACCACGCCGGCCAGCATCACGAGCGCCCCCGGGGCGATGTCCCGCACCTTCTGCCGCTCGCCGAACACCGCGATCCCGATCCCCATGGCGAAGAGAATTTCCACCTGCTTCACCGCCTCCACGTACGAGGACAGCGTCATGAGATAGGCGGTGCCCTGGGTCACCGTGGTGAGCGCGGCGAAGAGGCCGAAGCTCACGAAGGCCTTCCAGTAGCGGGGCACCTCGGCGAAGTGTTTTCGTGACGTCACGAGGACGATGGGCGTCACGAGCAGGCTCGCCGCGAGGTAGCCGCCCAGGGTGCCCATGTAGGGGTCGGAGCACTGCATGGCCCACTTGATCGTCACCACGGAGGGGGCGAAGAAGAGAGCGGCGAGCAGCGTGTAGCGGAGGCCGCGGTCGGTGAAGAGCACGGCGAGCGGCGCCCACCAGGCGATGTGCGCGCGGTTCACGTTCAGGAGGTACACGCCGGACATGCTGACCAGGATCCCCGCGATGCCCAGCGCGCTCGGCACCTCGCGGAGAGTGAGATAGGCGAGGACGAGCAGCACGAGCAGGCTCACCTTCCAGAGCGCGGTCACCATCGAGATCTGCCCGAGCTTGAGCGCCTTCGACAGCGACATGGTGGAGATGATCTGGCAGACCGCGAAAGCGAGGCAGGCGGGCACGAAGCCGGGCTTGAGCGGCGGCACGCCGCGCCACCAGACGAACGCGGCGGCGAACGGGAGGAGGAAGGTGAAGCGACCCCAGACGTTGATGTACTCGTCGAGGCTGTCGCCCAGGCGCTTCATCACCGTATTCCGCAGCACCTGACACAGTGCCGCGACGAGCGCCAGGGCGAACCACATGCGCGCGAGTCTACACGAGGACTCCCGGAAACCCGGACGTCTTCACGGTGAAGCCGGGGAAGAGCGGCGCGGTCGGCGTCACGCCGAGGTGGCGCAGCGCGACCTCGGCGAACAGCGAGCGGAAGTCGGTGGTGACCGCGAGATCACGGCCCTCGAAGAGGTGGTCGCGCCGGAGCCCGGGCCACCGCCCGTACACCGCGCCGCCCCGCACGGGACCGCCCAGCACCAGCATGGCCGTCGCGTGGCCGTGGTCCGTGCCGCGATTGCCGTTCTCCCGCACCGTCCGGCCGAACTCCGACATCGTGAGCACCACGACGTCGTCCATCCGGTCGCCCAGGTCCTGCGCGAGGGCGGCCAGTCCCTGGGCGAAGTCGCGAAGGCGGTTGGCGAGCTGCCCGCGCTCGTTGCCCTGGCCGGCGTGCGTGTCCCAGCCGCCCACGTCGGCGAAGGCGACTTCCACCCCGACGTCGGCCCGGATGAGCTGCACGATTTGCTTGAGGCTCTCGCCGAACCGGCCTCGCGGATACTGGGCGCCATGTGCGGGCGCCAGCCGCTGGGGCGCCGCGGCCTTGAGCATCTTGACCGCTTCGAAGGTCTCCTTCCCCGTGCCGTAAAGGAGATCGCGCACCCCTTGCTCGTACATGGACTCGAAGCCGCGCCGGGCGTCCACCCCGCTCGCCATCGCGCCGGCCATCGGCGCGCTCGTCTCGCCTTTCACGTCGAACTCGACGATGCTCGCCATCGCCACCGCCCCCGCCTCGCCCCGGAGCACGCGAGGCAGCTGCGGCCCCACCGCCACGGCGCGGAACGGCGAGGTGCCCGCGCGCGGCATGGCCTGAAGCCCGCGGGCGAGCCAGCCGTCGGCGGTGCCCTTCACGCCCGGCGTCCCCGACTCCATGTAGTCCTGCGCGTCGAAATGCGAGCGGGTGGCGTCAGGCGAGCCGCACGCGTGGACGATCGCGAGGCGCCGCGCGTCCCAGAGCGGCTTGAGCGGCGCCATCGCGGGATGCAGGCCGAAGAAGCCGTCGAGATCGACGGTGGTGTCGGCCTGCCCGCTCGCCGGGCGCGCGATGGCGATGGCGCCCCGGGCGCCGTAGTAGTCGGGATCGCCATGGGGCACGACCATGCTGAGCCCATCGACCGCGCCACGCTGGAACAGGGCGATGAGCGTCTTGCGCCGCGCGCCCGTCCCCTGGGCCGCCGCGCTGCGGAGAAGGAAGCGCGGCACGCCGCCCAGCCCGATGCCGAGGACGCTGAGGGCGCCGCCCTTCATGAACGCCCGACGGGTAGAGGGGTCCACGCTATCGCTTCTGGAACTCGGGTGAGCCGAGCACGAGCGCGGCCAGCTTCTCGATGTCGGTGTTGCGGGGGCCGCGATCGTCCGCGGTGGCCCGCACGATCTCGGGGCTGTCGAGCTGAGCGGCGAGGACCCGGCGCGTCGAGGCCGAGATCTCTCCGTGCAGGACCACGCTCACGATGCGGTCCAGCACTGCGGCGGGCTGTCCGCGGTCGACGCCCTGGACGAAGCGACTCACGTCGGCGTGGACGCCGGGCAGCCGATTCTCGGCCAGGGCCAGCGCATAGTTCATCCGCCCCAGGAGCGCGCCGGCGTTGACCCAGGCCTCGGCCACATCCGGGTAGCCGGTGGGCGGCTGGGCCTCGTACAGGGGCTCGCCCAGCCTCGCCACTTGCCGCGCGAGCGTGAGACCGCCCCCCACCGCGCGGGCCGGGGCCCCGGGCGCAGCCGGCGGCTCGAGCCGGCCGTCGAGCGCGCGCACGGCGCTCACCACGACTTCGAGTGGTGTCTTCGTCTTTGCTCGGTAAGTATCCGCCGATACGAACTCGGGAGAGGTGAAGATCGCCACGAGAACGGCAGAGATGTCCCCGTCGGTCGTCCTGAACACGCCGGCCACGCGGTCGACCAGCGCCGTCGTGGGAGCGTCGCGCACGAAGCGGCGGACGAGCTTGGTCGCGATGAAGCGCGCAGTTGAGGGATGGCGCGCCAGGAGGTCGATGACGGCCAGGCCGTCCGCCTGCCCTCCCCCCGCCGGGATCGTGGTGCCGAGGACGCGCTTGGCCCCGCGGTCATGCGCGACGGGACGGAAGAGAAAGCCCCCGCCCTGCTGCGGCCGGTCGATCGTCCATCCCGTGAAGCAGCGGGCCACCTCGACGACGTCCTGCTGCGAGTACCCGCCGTCGACACCCAGGGTGTGAAGCTCCAGGAGCTCGCGCGCGTAGTTCTCGTTGAGCCCGCGCCGGCCCCGTCCCGGCACCATCAGGTCGTCGCGGGTGCTGAGCCAGTTGTCGAGGTAGAAGAGCATCGCGGGGTGGTGCGCGGTCGCGACGACGAGATCGCGGAACCGCCCCAGCGCGTGGGGACGAATGGCCTCCCGCTCGTAGGCGGCGGTCATCCACCGCACCGGACCCTTGAGCGCGTAGACGTTGAAGTGATTGAACCAGAACTCGACCATCACTTCCTGGAGCTGCCGCTCGGAGAGGACCGCCCGCGCGATCCTCGCGCTCTGGAGCTGCGCGTTGATCACGGAGGGGCGGCGATCGGGGGGAAAGGTCTCCCGAAGCTCCTGCGGCGTCATCAAGCCCGACTGGAGGCGCTGCACGTCTTGCTGCCGGGGCCGCGGATAGTCGCGGTAGAGATCCGCCGCGCTCATCGCGAGCACCGGATAGTCGCCCAGCACCGCGTCGAGCGCCGTGTCCGCGATGCGCTCGGGCTCGAGCTGACGTTCGATCCACCGCGCGAGTCCCATCTCCCGGACGCGCTCGAGATCGCCCGGCCGCGGGCCATACCCCAGCCTATTGAGCACGTGGAGGATCTGCTGGTCGTCCTGAAGGGCCGAGGCCGGCAGCGTCACCCGATAGCGAGGCGGCGGCTCGCTGATCCGCGCGGTGGGCCGCGCCGCCGCGGGGCCTTTGGCAGGAACGGCGGGAGCGCCGGACGAGCAGCCGGCGAGCAGCGCCAGGGCCAGGAGCCCAGGGGCCAGTACGGCGGAGACGCGGCGCGGCTCGAGAGGTCGCATGGTCGGCGTCTCCTATGTCTGACGCCTCCCCGTATCTTAGTGTTTACACCTCGAGCCTGTCACGGTCAGAGATAGCCGTAGGACGACCAGCCGCCGTCCACCGTCAGGATCTGTCCGGTGATGAAGGACGCGCCCGGGCCGGCCAGGAAAATCGCCGCCTCCGCGATTTCTTCCACCGTACCCAGCCGCCCCATCGGGGTGCGCCGGGCGAGCTCGCCGAAGTCGATCTGGCCCCGGGCCGCGACCCCACGCGTGAACTCGGTCTCGACATAACCCGGGGACACCGCGTTGACGCGCACTCCCCGCCCGGCCCACTCGATCGCCATCACCTTGGTCATCATGTCCACCGCGGCCTTGGACACGCAGTAGGCCAGGCGCTTGGGCGCGGCGACGCTGCCGAACATGCTGCTCACGTTTACGATGGCCCCGCTGCCGCGGGCCAGCATGCTGCGCCCCACTTCCTGGCTCAGGATGAAATAGGCGGTGAGGTTGAGCTCGAGGGTCTGCCGATAGGCCGTCTCCGCCAGGGACTCCGACGGCGCCACCCGCGGCTGTCCGGCATTGTTCACGAGCACGTCGGGAGCCCCGCCGAAACGCTCCGCGCTCTCGCGCGCGAGCCGGCGCACCTCGTCCGCGCGCGTGAGATCGGCGGCGATCGGATGGGCGGCCGGCCCGAGCGCGCGGGCCTCGCGCGCGCAGTCTTCAGCGCTGCGCGAGTTCACGATCACGCGAGCGCCCTCGTGCACGAACGCGCGGGCGATCTCGAGCCCGATCCCCTTGGTCGAGCCGGTGACGAGGGCGGTCTTGCCGTCGAGCCGGCCTGCCATTCAGCGCTTCACGCTCTTGAGGAACTCCAGCAGCGCGCCGTTGACACGCGGCGCCTCCTCGATGAAGAAGCCGTGGCCCCCGGGCAGCAGGCGCAGGCGCGCATTGGGGATCAGCTCGGCCAGCTCACGCGAGAAGGCGGGCGGCGTGAGAATGTCGTCCTTGCCCACCAGCACCTGCGTCGGCGTCTTGATGCGCTTGATCTCCTTGAGGCGCGTTCCGTTCCAGGCGATGAGCCCCTCACCCTGGCGAATCAGCCCCTCGGCCCGCGTGGGGTGCGGATAGGCAAGGGCGCGCTTCAAGGCCTCCGCCACCGCCGCCTCGTCGGCGAGGAACGCAGGCGAGTAGATCCACGGGAACAGCACGTACCGGAAGCGGTCCTCCACGGAGAGATGCGGGGCCAGGGCCATCCACGAGCGGATGGTCTGGATGAAGCGGCCGTCGCCCCGCGCCCAGCTGCAGCAGATGGACAGGCTTCGCACTCTCTTCTCGTGCCGGATCGCGAGCTCCATGGCGATGGTGCCGCCCATGGAGGCCCCGACCACGTGCGCCCGCGCCACTCCGAGATGATCGAGCAGCGCCGCCGCATCGTCAGCGAGCAGCGCGGTGGGGTACGCGGGAAGATCGGGAATCTCGGATTCGCCCACGCCGCGGTTGTCGAGCGTGATCACCTGGTAGCGCGCGGAGAGATCCTTCACTTGCAGGAGCCAGCCCACCGCGGCGCCGCCGAGCCCGCTGACGAGCAACACGGGGTCCCCCTGGCCGTAGACCTCGTAGTGGAGGCGAGCGCCGTTGAGCGTGGCATGCGGCATGGCGAATGTCTCCGTGGCGCGCCGTCAGGGAATGACGGCGACCTTGATCGACTCGGGCGCGCGATGGGCCTGGAAGGCCTCCAGGGCGGCCTCGAGGGGGAAACGATGCGTGACCAGGCGCTCGGTGCGCACCTTGCCGTCCGCGAGCAGACGGATCGCCTCGGGGAATTCGGCCTGATAGATCATCGACCCGAACAGGCTGAGCTCCCGGCGCACCACCCAGAAGAACTCGACCGACGACGGCGCGTGGGGAAGCCCCGTGAGCACCACGCGCCCGCCTGGCCGCGCGAGCTCGATGGCCTGCCCCACCGCCTCGGGCGTGCCCGCGGTCTCGATCACGACGTCAACCCCCTCGCGCCCGGACAGCGCGCGGGCCGCCGCCAGCGGCGCGGTGTCGGGCGTGGGGGCATTCGCGGCCGCCACCGCGTCGGCGCCGAGCGCGCGGGCCACGTCGAGCCGCGCCTCGGTGCGGCCCACCGCGAGGACGGAGAGCCCGCGGGCCTTCAGCACCTGCACGGCGAGGAGCCCGAGCGTCCCCGCCCCCACCACCGCCGCCCTTTCGCCGGCTCGCGGGGCGGCGCGCCCGGCCGCGCGCGTCACCACCGCCAGCGGCTCCGCGAGCAGGAGCTGCTCGTCGGACAGCGCGGAGGGCGCGGGCCAGCAGACGCGGGCGGGCAGGCGCGCTTGCTCGGCGAGTCCGCCGTCCACGTCGATGCCCACCGCGGTCCGCGCGAGGCAGAGGTTGCGATTGCCCTCTCGGCAGAGCGCGCAGACGCCGCAGGAATAGTTCGGCTCGACCGCGACCTTTTCGCCGACCCGCACGTTGTCGACGCCGGGACCCACCGCGAGGACATGACCGATGAACTCGTGGCCCAGCACGAGCGGGTACGCGACGGGCCGCTCCCCCGTCCAGATCCGGTAGTCGGTGCCGCAGAGGCCGACCGCGACCACCCGCACCACGACTTCGCCGGCGCCCGGAGCGAGATCCCGCACCGCCTGCACGCGGAGATCACGAGGGCCATGAAGCACGGCGGCGCGCATGGCGCGTATCGTAGCAGAAGACTTCGTGTTACATTGACCACGGATGCGATCGCATTCGCGCGCATGACCATGTCGCCGTCCTCCCCGTTCGCGAAGGACCAGCAGCCGGCGCCGGTGCCGATCTGGCGGGAGGCGCTGGTGGGCCTCGACTGGCTCTCGCTTCGCGCCTCCCCAGTGTTCTACGGCTGCGGCGTGCCGCGCGGCGACGGCGCCGCGGTGGTGCTGATCCCGGGCTTCCTCGCCAGCGACTGGTACCTCTTCGAGATCGCGGGATGGCTGACCCGCATCGGCTACCGCGCCCAGCTCTCGCGGGTGGGCCGCAATGCGGAGTGCCTCGACGTGATCGCCGACCGGCTCTTCGCCACCATCGAGGGGGCGCGCGCCGCCACCGGCCGGCCGGTGCATCTGGTCGGCCACAGCCTCGGCGGCATGCTCGCCCGCTCGACCGCCGCGCGGCGGCCCGACCTCGTCGCCTCGGTCGCCACGCTGGGCTCGCCCTTCCGCGGCATCCGCGGCCATCCGCTCGTGCTGTTCGCGTCGGACCGGGTGCGGGACCGCGTGCAGCGCGGCCGCGGCGATCGTCCCCAGTGCTACACCGGCTTCTGTGGGTGCCCGGCGGTGGGCGGTCTCATGACGTCGTTCCCCGACGGGGTCCCGCAGATCGCGGTGTACAGCCGCTCCGACGGCATCGTGGACTGGCGCTACTGCATCAACGGCGATCCGGCCACCGACTTCGAGGTGGCAGGCACCCACATCGGGCTCGTGGTCAATCCCGCCGTGTACCGCATCCTGGCCGCGCATCTCGCCGCGCATCCCGCGGACGTCGGCCAGGGCGTCTCCGCGCCCGGATCCCGCGGCTAGGGGCCGCGCGGTGTCGACGCGCGAGCTCAATCGCCGTCTCACTTCCGTCGACGCGACGTTCCTCTATACCGAGAAGCCCACCCTGCCCATGCATGTGGGCGGCTGCATGGTCTACGAGGGGCGCCTCACGCTCGACACGCTGATCGCCTCCCTCGAGGCGCGGCTCCATCTCCTCCCGCGGTACCGGCAGAAGGTGGTGTTCCCACCCTTCGGCATCGCCCACCCTACCTGGGAGGATGACCCGGCCTTCGACATCCGCCACCACGCCGCGGAGATCACGCTGCCTGCTCCGGGCGACGACCGGGCGCTGTCCGAGGCGGGCGGCCGGGCCTTCGCTGGCATGCTCGACCGCGACCATCCGCTGTGGAAGCTCATCGTCGTGAACGGCCGGGCCGACGGGAACACCGCGGTGATCTGGAAGGTGCACCACGCCATGATCGACGGCGTGTCCGGCGTGGATCTCACGATGGTGCTACACGATCTCAAGCCGGACGCGACGCCCCCCGAGCCGCCCGCGGCGCCGTGGCAGCCGCAGCCGGTGCCCGATCCTCTCACCCTCCTTCAGGACTCGGTGCGCGACCGCCTGACCGAGATGGCGCGCGTTGCCACCGACGAGGCGTTCCGGCTGCTCCGCCCCACGGATGTCGACGCGCGGGTGCGCCAGCTCGCCAGCGCGCTCTCCTCGTCGGCGCCCAACGTGCTGCGGCCCGCGCCCAAGGCGCCGTTCAACGGGCCCATCGGCGGCGAGCGGCGGTTTGGCTGGGCGGAGTTCTCGTTCGCTGACTTCCGTCGCGTGAAGTCGGAGCTGGGCGGGACGGTGAACGACGTCGTGCTGGCGGTGATCGCGGGCGGGCTGGGGCGCTACCTCCGCGCGCTGGGTCTGCCCACTGAGGGCGTGGAGCTCCGGGCCATGTGTCCAGTGAGCATGCGGCGTCCGGATCAGCGCGGCGCGCTCGGGAACCTGGTCTCGATGATCTTCGCCCCCTTGCACGTGGGGATCCTCGATCCGGTGGCGCGGCTTCACGCCGAGCGCGAATCGATGGAGCGGCTGAAGAACCAGGACCAGGCGGGCGGACTCTACGAGATGACCAACCTGCTCCAGCAGGTGCCGCCCGCCCTGGCCGCCATCGCGGGACAGCTCACCGTTCCCAACACCCTGCTCAACACCGTGTCGACCAATGTGCCCGGGCCCCAGATTCCCCTGTTCCTCGCCGGCCAGCGCCTCATCGGCTGGTATCCCCTGCTGCCCCTGGCGGGCGACGTGGGACTCTGCAACGCGATTCTGACCTACGACCAGCGGCTGACCATCGGCGTGACCACCGATCCCAAGCTCGTGCCCGACGTCTGGCTCTACGTCGAATGCCTCAAAGCGTCCTTCGCCGAGCTCGTGGACGCGGCCGGGCGGACGGAAGACCGGACCGCAGAGAGACAGGCGGATCAAAACGGCCCAGATGCGAGGCGCCGCCCGACGGTCGCACGTGAGGCGTAGTCAGTCTACGTCGAGCGTGCGACCGAGGGCGGCAACGAACCGGCTTAGCGCGTGTAGATCTCCCGCATCTTGCTGACGTAGGTGTTCCCCGCGCCCTCGATCTCCTTCACCGTGCGCTCCGCGGATGCCTGGAACCGCTCGGCGTTGCGGGCGATGATCTGAGCGTTGGTCTCCACGAGCTTGGTGGCGCGCTGGGTGCCATCCGCCACGGCCTGCAGGCCCTTCCGATACCACACCATCGGGTCGCGGCGCGCCTCCTCGATCATCTCGGCGGCCGGCGCGGCGGGGAAGCTGAGCTCACGGGCAGCCTCCAGGGCCGCGGACTGGAGCTCGACGTAGGTCTTGATCCCCTCGCGGGCCGTCGAGGAGCCCAGCTCGACGAGCTCACCGATCACGCGCTCGTTGGCCTGAGCGTAGGCGGACACGGCGTCCAGGATCTTCTCTCTGAGAATGCTGGTCTGCATGGGGCGTCTCCTTCTCTTCTCCGGCCTCGCCGGCTGTTATGGTGTGGACCCGGTGATCCCGCGCGACACCGCCAACATAACACACTGCGTTATGACGTCAAGCAAAACTTAACGCATCGCACTATCTAACTCTATATGCTCGATAATGTGAGCCAGATGCCCCGACCCCCCGCCACTCGCCCCGTCCCCCGGCAGCGCCGTCTCGCGCTGATCGTGCTGCTCGTTGCCGTCGCGCTGGCCATCGCCGCCTTTCCGTTGCGGGCCTCGTGGTGGGGGGGCTGGATCCTCGCGATCGCCGAAGCGGGCATCGTGGGTGGCCTAGCCGACTGGTTCGCCGTGACCGCGATCTTCCGGCGCCCGCTCGGGCTGCCCATCCCCCACACCGCGCTGATCCCGGCGAACTGGGAGCTCATGGCCGCGCGAGTCGGCAGCATGGTCGGCGACCGCGTGCTCACCAAGGAGTACGTGACCCACGAGGTGGCCCGCTTCGATCTCGCGGAGCTGCTCGCCCGCGGGGCGGAACGGCTGAAGCCCGGCGACCTCGAGGCGGGTCTCCATCGCGTGGCGCGCTGGCTCGCCGAGCAGCTGTCCCCTACCGCCACCGCGGACGTGGTCGCGTGGACGCGTCGCCTGCTGCTCGGCCAGCCCGTCGCGCCGCTCCTCGCGCGCGCCATCGAGATCGCGCGAGGCCAGGGCTGGGATCAGCGCGCGATCGAGGCGCTGGCCGCCGCGCTCGCCGACGCGCTGGACCGCCCCGACGTGCGCACCACGGTGGCCGAGCTGGTCGACGAGGTGCTCCTGAGCTACCGGGAGAAGATGGGCACCACTCCGCGAATCCTGCTGGGCCTGGCGGACGCGTTCGGCCTCATCGATCGCCATCGCCTCGTGGGAGCGCTCCACGGCGCGGTGCGAAAGATCGCCGCCGATCCCGACGACCCGTTGCGGCGCCAGCTCGTTGACGTCATCGCCGGTCTGCCCGCGCGGCTACGCACCGATCCGGGTCTGGCCGCCCGTGTCGAAGCGGCCAGGTCCGAGCTGATCGCGAGCGCCGAGGTGAGCCGCCTGATCGAGGACGCGGCGGAGGCCCTGCGCCGGGCGCTGGTGGCGGATCTTTCCAGCGAGCGCTCGGAAGTGGTGACGTGGATCGGCGCGCGACTCGAGGAGCTACGGCGCGAGCTCGTCACCGATGCGGGCCTGCGTCAAGGCCTGGACCGCTGGATCAAGGCCCGCGCTATCGAGCTGATCGAGCGCTACCACGACCGCATCGCAGCCTTCATCGAGCGCGGTGTCCACGCGCTGGGCCCGGAAGGCGCGGTGCAGCTCATCGAGGAACATGCCGGGGACGACCTCCAGTACATCCGGGTCAACGGCACGGTCGTCGGGGGCCTGGCCGGCGGCGCGCTCTACGCGATTCACCTCCTCCTCCGCCTGCTGTGACGGCAGCGTGGGCTAGAATGGGGATCGAGGCGATTCGATGAGACTCCCGGCCATGGGACTGCTCCTGCTCCTCGTGGCGCCCGCCGGCGCACAGGAGGCCCCGTTCGACCTCAACGGGCTCGCCCTCGGCGCGGACCTGGCCGCGGTGGAGGCGTCGTCGCGGTTCTCCTGTGCGGATCCGCAGAGCCCCGCGGCGGACAAGCTCTGCCGGCTCCGGCCCGGGCAGAGCGAGACCGTCGGGGGGGCGCCGATCAAGCGTCTCTTCCTCTACTTCTACTCCGCCAAGCTCGAGATGATCTCGGTCACGCTCGACACGAAGTACTTCGTGGACGTCGTCACCGCGCTGGCCAAGCAGTACGGCAAGGCGGCGGTGGAGACCGAGACCATGCAGAATCTCAGCGGCGCCTCGTTCGAGAATCGGATCTACACGTGGCGCCGGGGGAACGCCACGCTCGAAGTCCAGGCCTACGGCCGCGACCTCGAGACCTCGTCGATGATCTACCGCACCGACTTCTCGCTGCAGGAGTACACGCGGCGGAGCGGGGCCCGGACGCCGGACAAGACCAAGAGCCAGTAGGCGGCGGTCTCGGCAGCCTAGCTCGACCCCCAGACGTCGATCAGGTAGCGGTTGGCCCCGATCAATCCGTCGATCCACGCCTCCGCCTGCGCCTCGCTTCCGCCGGTCTTGGCGCGGTGCACCGCCGCGAAGGCGCGCCGGACGTCCGGCGCCATACGGGCCGCGTCGCCGCAGACATAGGCCACCGCACCGCGCTCGAGCAGCGACCACACCGCGTCCTGCCGCGCGAGAATCTCGTCCTGGACGTAGACGCGGGGTCTCTCCGGCACGCGTGAAAAACACGGATGGAGCGTCACCACGCCGCGCTCGGCGAAGGCGCGCAGCTCGGCCTCGTAGATGAAGTCCTGCTCGGGATGCCGGCAGCCCGAGAAGAGCAGCGCCGGGCCGACGGCGCGTCCCTGCGCGGAGAGAACCGCGCGCTCCTGCAGGAACCCGCGGAAGGGGGCCAGGCCGGTGCCGGGCCCGACCATGATGATGGGCGTGGCGGGATCCTGCGGCAGGCGGAACGCCGACCGCGTGTCCTTCACGAAGGCCTGCACCACCCTGCCCTCCCCGTGGCGCAGGAGATGATTCGAGCACACGCCCTCGAACCGGCCCCGCCCGGAGCGCGCCTCGCCAGCGACCACTGCGACCGTGATGCTGCACCGGCGCGCATCCTGGAGCGGCGACGACGAGATCGAGTAGTAGCGCGGCCGGAGCGGCGCGAGCAGCTGCAGATAGACGTTGAACGGGAGCTGACAGGCCGGGTACTCCTCCAGCAGATCGAGCACCGACTTGCGACGGGTCGCGACCTCGTCCCGGTACCGCGCCTCGTCGGCCGCCAGCGCGGCGAGGCGGGGCCGCGTCCACGGGCATTCCGTGTGCTCGACCATGGCCTCCAGATGCCGGCGCGAGGCCACGTCCTGGAGCTCCACGTATTCGCCGAGCAGCCGGGCGAGGGCGATGGGTGCGCCGACGGGGAGGAAGCCCGCCCGGCCGCCGGCGCGCCGGAGCAGAACATGGCTTTCACGGTCGAGGCCGAAGCGGGCGGCCACCCGCGCCACCAGCGCGTCCGGGTTGCGGGGCGCCACCCCCAGGTGGTCACCGGCGCGGTACGAGACGCCGGCGGGCAGCTCGAGCTCGATGTGCCGGGTCGAGCGCTCCGAGGCGAAGGGTCCGGTCTTGATGTGCAGCTCGCGATTGACCGCCACCCGCATGGATCGGGCGCCGTGGGCGTCCTCGCGCGCGCCTGCGTCCGGGCCCGCCACCACCTCGACGGTGAGATGGCTGGCTTCCGCGGCCTCCGCCGGCGCCAGCTCGAGGCCGAGCGCGGCGGCCACATTGCCCCACGTCGACTGCTCCCAGGTCGCGAGCTGCGCATCGAAGTCGTCGCGCGCATCGCCTTCTCCACGCGGCGCGATGCGCGAGGCGCCGTGGGCCTCGAGGGTCGCGTCGATGAAGCGGGGCACCGCCTGGAAGGTGGCCGCCCAGTCGCGATTGCCGCAGCCGAACACCGCGTAGCGCACGCCCGCGAGCGCCCCGGAGGCGAGGCCGCCGTCGCGCAGCCAGTCGCAGAAGCGGCCGGCATTGTCGGGCGGCGTGCCGTTGTACGAGGCGCTGGTGATCAGCACCGCGCCCGCGGTGGGCAGCCGGCCCGCGTACTCGTCGAGCGTGCCCACCGTCACCGCGAAGCCACGGTCCGCGCCGGCCTCGCCGAGCCGCCGCGCCACCTCCTCCGCGGTACCGAGGTTCGAGCCGTAGAGAAGGAGCAGCGGCGTGCCGTGAGCCGGCCGATGCGCGCGTGCCGACTCCGTCGCGGGAGCCGGCCCCGCCGGACGAGAGGCCGTCATCACCGTCGTGGCCACCCGCCCGGCGGTTGCCCGGGCGCGGTCGGTGCGGCGCCGGACCTTGATGCGGAAGCCGTCGGGCTTGACGGTGAGCGCTTCCTTGAGGGCGAGCCGGTAGCGAGTGTGGTCGATGAGCTTGAAGCGGTGCAAGACCATGCCGAGGACCAGCGTGGCCTCCTGCAGGGCGAACTGGCGCCCGATGCACGCGCGCTGCCCGTTCCCGAAGGGCTTGTAGGCGTTGGCAGGACGGCCACGCTCGGCCTCGCGGCTGAAGTGATCGGGGTTGAACACGTCCGCCTGGTCGCCCCAGATCTTGCGGTCGCGGTGCAGCATCGGGCTCAGCACGACGATCTGGTAGTTCTTGCGCATCTGGTACTGGCCGCCGATGGTCTCGTCCTTGTACGGCGACAGGGCGAACACCGGCGCGGTGGGCCAGAGGCGGAGGGCTTCCTTCAGCACTTGCTCGATGTACGTGAGCTGGTTCACCTGCTGATACGTGGGCAGGATCGCCGGATCGGGACCGAGCACGCGGTCCACCTCGGCACAGGCGCGCGCGAGCACCTCGGGATTGTTGAGGAGATAGTAGACGGCGAACGAGAGCAGCCCGCTCGTGGTCTCGTGCCCGGCGATGAGGAACGTGATGACCTGGTAGCGGATGTTGAGATCGTCCAGCCGCTCGCCCGACTTCCGGTCCACCCCCGAGAGCATGTGGCTCAGAAGATCGGGCTTGTCGTGCACGTCGTCGTCGCTCTTCCGGCGCTCGCGCACGATGCGGTCGACCATCTCGTTCATGTAGCGGATGTCCGCGCGCAGCTTCCGCGCGCGGTCCTTCTTGATCACGTTCTCCAGAGGGAGCCCGCGCGTCTCCATGGACGCGCCGAGGGCGCCGATCATCGCCCCCACGAACGGATGCGGCGACTCCCGGTAGAAAGAGTTGAAGCGGTAGCCGAAGCCGCAGAGCCCGATGGTGTCCAGTGTCAGCGACGTCATGTCGTGGGTGACGTCGATCTCGTCATCGGCGTTCAGGCGATCCCACTTGAGGACGAGCTGCTCGGCGATGTCGAGCATCATCGGGTGATAGCCCTGCATCGCGCGCTGGGCGAAGCTCGGCAGGAGGATGTTGTGCGCCTTGGCCCAGTTGGGCTCATGGGTATAGGCGGTGAAGAGCCCGTCGCCCGCGAAGGAGCGGAGGCGGCGAAGGGCGCCCCGCACGCTCTTGTCGAAGCGGGCCTCGTCGCAGAGCTCGTCGACCAGCGCGAAGTCGGACACGATGATCACCGGCTTGCCCAGCATGTCGAGCCAGTAGATGGGCCCGTACTCGCGGGCGAGCTTCATCATGTCCTGCACCGGCGTGGTGGTGGTGAGGGACAGCAGGTTCCCCAGGACGAACGTCCGCGGCGGGTGCGGAATGGGATGGAGAAGATTCTTCTTGGCCATGCCTCACCCGCTCCCCGGGGCGGGGCCGCGGGAAGGCGCGCCGGCGGCCGCGCCCTTCTGGAAGCCCTCGAGAAACGGCACGCTCTGGCCCAGCACGAAGTCCATCAGGCCCGGGGCCACGGTATTGAGAAGCCCCACCACTTGCGCGTCGAGCGCCATGACGATCTCGGGCTGGGGCAGCCGCGCGTCGTCCACGATGATGCGGGCGAGCTCGCGCGCCGGGAACTTCGGCAGGAGGGCGGCGAGGTCGAGCCCGGTGCGGTTGTCGGTGGTCTCCCAGATCTCGGACTCGACGGCGCCCGGGAAGATCGTGCTCACGTCGATGCCCTGCGCCATCACCTCGGTGCGCAGCGCCTCCGAGAAGCCGGCCATGGCGAACTTGCTGGCGCAGTACGCCGTCTCGTACGGCAGGCCCCGCTTGCCCATGATGGAAGCAATGTTGATGATGAGCCCGCCGCCCGCCTGGGCGCGCATGCGCGGCACCGCCGCCTTGCACGCGTAGACCGCGCCCCAGAAGTTGACGTCCATCACCCGGCGGAACTCGTCGATGGACTGCTCCTCGAACCGCGCGGACAGGCCCATCCCGGCATTGTTCACGAGCGTATCCACGGTGCCGAATTGCTCGATGGCCCGCTCGATGAGGCGCGCGACCTGGGCGGGATCCGCCACGTCGGTGCGCACGGCGAGGGCCGCGCCGCCCTGCCCTTCGATCTCGCCCACCAGCTCGCTCAGGCGGTCCGCGCGCCGTCCCGCCGCGACCACCCGCGCGCCGGCGCGGGCGAACTCGCGCGCGGTTTCGCGACCGATGCCGCTGGTGGCGCCGGTGATGACCACGGTGGTGCCACGCACCTGCCGGGGAGTCATGAGCGCGGCATCAGGTCCGTGGGCCGCCGCCCGGGCGCAGGGTCTCGCCGGCGCGCGCGAGGGCGTCCATCCAGAGCTTGTAGGCCTTGCCCTGAGCCTGGGTCAGCCGCGCGATGGCGTCGGACAGCTCGGTCGGCGAGGCGCCGCTCGCGAGCGCGAAGGGCAGGCGCATCCACGCCACGCCGGCAGCGAGCGCCGCCTCGTGCAGCTCGCGCAGGGCGGCCCCGCCATCGGCGGCGCCGGGCGACGGCCGCGGGAGCTGCGTCGTCCACGCGCCCGCCACCTCGCCCCAGCTCCGGGCGGCGTTGTTCCAGAACTCCTGGGCCTGGCGGAAGCCCTCGAGAAGAGACCGGGAGCCGGTCTCCCACATCTGCCGCAATTCGTCGGGGCTCATGCCGGGCGGATTCGTGCCGGAGGGTGTGCCGGGGCTCGCCATGAGGACCTCCTTGCCGCTACTCGACGAACTCGGTCAGCCCGGTCACGTCGTGCGCCATCACGACGAGATCACGGGTGCGTCCCGCATGATCCACCACGAAATCCTGAAGCAGCGCCTCCGGCTTGAAGCCCAGGCGCTCGAACGTCACGATGGCGCCCTTCTGGTCGGTGGTCATCTGCGCCACGATCTTGCGCAGTCCCCGCTCCCGGCCGATGGAAAAGATCTCGCCGGCGAGCGCGCGGCCGAGCCCGCGCGAGCGATGCGCCGGTCCTACCTGGGTGCGGATCTCGCCGAGATGGCGTTGCCACGCGACGCGGTTTTGCACCAGCGAGGCGTAGCCGGCCGTCTCTCCGTTCACCTCTGCGATCACGGTGGTGGCGAGGCCCGTCTCGAGGTTCCGCACCCACAGCGCGACCGCTCCGGGATCCGTGATGTCCATCCTCAAGAACAGCAGATCGTCTTCGGGCAAGCTGCGCGCAAAGGCGCCGATGCGGCCGGCATCGGCCGCGGTCATGAGGCGAAACGTCACCGGTGTGCCGTCGCGCAGCGTCACCGTGTGCGGATAGGAGCGCGCGGTCGCCCGCGGCGGTGTCATCGACGAGACTCGTGGTCGCGCATGGGGCGCCAGTATAAGCCACCGCTCCCGCCGAAGCCACCGGCGGGGCGACGGCGAGCGGGCGCGGTAGAGTGACGGAAGCATGCGCACGATCGTCACCACGACCAGAGGCCGGCTGGAAGGACGGGATGAGGGCGGCCTCGTCGTGTTCCGCGGCGTCCCCTATGCGGCGGCCCCCGACGGGGCGCGGCGCTTCCTCCCGCCCGAGCCGGCCGCGCCGTGGGTCGGCGTGCGCCCGGCGCATGCCTTCGGCCTCGCCGCTGCGCAGAACGCGGCCGAGATGGGGCCGCTGTTCCAACTGGGCCTCGGCGCCACCGGCGAGGATTGCCTCTTCCTAAACATCTGGACGCCGGCCCTCGACGGCGCGCGGCGCCCCGTCATGGTGTGGATTCACGGGGGCGCGTTCGTGCTGGGGGCGGGCTCGCAGTTGCTCTACGACGGCGCCGCGCTCGCCCGCCGCGGCGACGTCGTGGTGGTGACCATCAACTACCGGCTGGGCGCGCTCGGGTTCCTGCACCTCGCCTCACGCCTCGGGGCCGCGCTCCCCGCCACCGGCAACGAGGGCCTGCTCGACCAGATCGCCGCGCTCGAATGGGTGCGCGACGAGATTGCGGCGTTCGGAGGCGATCCCGCCAACGTCACGATCTTCGGCGAGTCCGCGGGCTCCATGAGCGCGGCCCTGCTGCTGGGCGCGCCGCGGGCCGCCGGCCTGTTCCACCGCGCGATCCTCCAGTCAGGCGCCGCCAACTACGTGTGGCCGCGCGCGGTCGCCGCCACGGTGACGGACGCCGTCCTGGACGCCCTCGGTGTCGACGGCGCCGCCGCCTTGCGCGCGCTGCCGGTGGACCGCGTGCTCGCGGCGCAGCGCCGGGTCTTCCTCGCCGGCGTGCTGGGCACGGATCACGTCTTCCACGACCTCTCGCCGGGCGGGCGGCGGCTCTTCGGCGCGGCATTCCTCGGCCTCGCCCTCGCGCGCCGCCCCCTGGGAGCGGCCGGCACCGCCCTCACGCGCGGGCTGGCCGGCTATCTCCGGCGCCGGCGGGAGGGTCGCGCGCCGGCCGCAGCGGACGAGGCGCTCGCCGCGCTCCGCGGCCGCGGCCTGCCGTTTCAACCCGTGGTCGACGGCGACGTGCTGCCGCGCCTGCCGCTCGAGGCCATCGGCGACGGCGCCTCCGCCCGGGTGCCGGTGCTCGTGGGCACGAACGCTGACGAGTCGAAGCTCTTCCTCTTCCTCGATCCCGAAGGCGGCGCCCTCGACGCGGCGGGCCTCGAGGCGCGCGCGGGGGAGCTGCTGGGCGCCCGGGCGGGACACGTGATCGCCGTGTACCGCGACGCGCGACGGGCCCGCGGCGAGTCCGTCGCGCCCGCGGAGCTCTGGTCGGCGATCGAATCCGACCGCACCATGCGGCATCCCGCCATGCGGCTGGCCGAGCGTCAGCGCGCCCATCAGCCGCGCACCTACGCCTATCTCTTCACGTGGCCGTCGCCCTTCATGGGCGGGGCCCTCGGCGCCTGCCATGCCCTCGAGCTGCCCTTCGTGTTCGGCACCCTGGGGCACCCGATGCTGCGGCCCTTCGCCGGCAAGGGCCCCGCGGCCGAGGCCCTCGCCACGCGCGTTCAGGATGCATGGATCGCGTTCGCGCGCGCGGGTGACCCCTCGCATCCAGGGATCGGGGCGTGGCCGGCCTACGATGCGGCCACGCGGGCCACCATGATCCTCGACCGCGAGTGCCGGGTCGAGGCCGCGCCGCGCGAGCCCGAGCGCGCGGTGTGGGACGCCGTCGGCTAGGCGGCGGTGTGGCCGCCGTCGAGGAAGATGGTCTGCCCCGTCATGTAGGACGAGGCGGGGGACGCGAGGTAGACGGCGAGCGGGCCGATCTCCGACAGCTCGCCCGTGCGCCGCATGGGCACGTCGCGCAGCAGCCGCTCGCTGATCTTGGGGTCGCCGAACGCCTGCGCGTTCATGTCGGTGACGAACCAGCCGGGCGCGATCGCGTTGACCTGCACGTTGTAGCGTGCCCACTCGACGGCGAGGCACTTGGTCAGTGCGATCACGCCGCCCTTGGACGCGGCGTAGGGCGTGTAGCCGGCCAGCCCCGCCACCGCCATCACCGAGGCCATGTTGATGACCTTGCCCGCCTTCTGCCCGGTGAGGCGCGCGGCGGCGGCGCGGCAGCCGTGGAACACGCCAACCAGATTCACCTGGATGACGCGGGCGAACTCCTCGGGCGGCATGTCGAGGACGGGCTGCACGCCGGCGATGCCGGAGTTGTTCACGACGATGTGAAGACCGCCGAGACCGTCGATCGCCCGCGCGACCAGCGCCTCTACCTGGGTATACTCCGCCACGTCGGTCTGCAGCGCGAGGGCCCGGCGTCCGCGCTGCTCGACCTGGTGGGCTGTCTCTTCGATCTCGGCGGTGGCGCGCGCGGCCACCGCCACGTCGGCGCCCGCCTCGGCGAGGGCCAGCGCGATGGCTCGTCCCAGCCCCCGGCTGGCGCCGGTCACGATCGCCACCTTGCCGTCGAGGCGGAAGGGATCAGCCATCGGGCCTCAGTGATAGAGCTGGTCGAGCGCGGTCTGATACTGCTCGCGGATCACCTTGCGCTTCACCTTGAGCGTGGGGGTGAGGAGCCCGTTCTCGACGGTGAAATCGGCCGGGAGCACGGTGAACTTCTTCACCTTGGCGTACGACTGCAGCTCCCCGTTCCGCTCCTCCACTATCTTCGCGACGCGCGCCAACACCTTGGGGTGGGCGCACAGAGCCGACGGATCGACGGTCGGCAGGCCCTGCGCGGCGGCGAACTTCATCAGCTCTTCGGGGTTCAGCGTGATCAGCGCCACCGGGTACGGCCGGCGATCGCCGTACACCATGACCTGGCTGATGAACGGGTCGCCCTTGAGGAGGTTCTCGATGTTCTGGGGGGCGATGTTCATGCCGCCCGCGGTCACAATGAGATCCTTTTTTCGATCCGTGATGAAGAGAAAGCCGTCCTCGTCGAAGCGCCCGATGTCGCCGGTGGCGAACCACCCGTCGGCAAGGAACACCTCGGCGGTGGCGTCCGGCTTCTTGAAGTAGCCCTTGGCAATGTTGCTGCCGCGGCCCAGGATCTCGCCGTCCGGGGCGATCTTCACCTCGACGGACGGCAGTGGAAGGCCGACCGAGCCGAACTTGAAACGGTCTTCCCGGTTGCTGGTGAGCACCGGGCACGTCTCGGTGAGGCCGTAGCCCTCGAGGATCAGGATGCCGGCGGCGTGGAAGAACTCGGCGATCTCACGAGAGAGCGGCGCGCCGCCCGAGACCGCGAAGCGCAAACGGCCGCCGAGAGCGGCGTGCATCTTGGAGAACACGAGGGCGTGGGCGAGGCGCGCCTTGAAGGCGAGGCCGCCCGGGACGGATCGCCTCGCCTGCTTGAGCCGCGAGACCTCCTTCCCGACGCCCACCGCCCAGTGAAAGATCTTCCTCTTCAGGGGCGAGCCCGCGTCGGCCTTGGCGAGCACGCCCGCGTACACCTTCTCGAACACGCGGGGCACGCTGCAGATGAAGTGCGGGCGGACCTCGGGCAGGTTCTCGCGCAGCTTGTCGATGCTCTCGGCGAAGGCGGTGGTGAGCCCCCGGTGGATGCCGATGAACGACTCGAGCCGCGCGAAGGAATGCGCGAGGGGCAGGAACAAGAGGTGCACGTCGCCCTCGGCGATGCGGGTGGTCTGGGCGGCCGAGTCCAGCGCGGCCATGTGGTTACCGTGCGTCTGTACCACCCCTTTGGGCGGCCCCGTCGTGCCCGAGGTGTACACGATGGTGGCCGTGTCGTCCGCCTGGCCGCTCGCGATCCGGGCGTCGAGCTCGGCGCGAACGCGCTCGAGCTGGTCGCGCCCGAGCTGTCGGAGCTGCTCCCAGGTCTGCACGCGGGGCCCGGGCGTTGCCCCCGCGGTGGGCTGGATCACGATGACGTGCTCGAGGCCGTCCATCTTCCCCTGCACCTCGAGCACCTTGGCGAGCTGCGCGGCGTCCTCCACGAACAGGGTGCGGACGCCCGCGTCGTTGACGATGTACTGGATGAGGTCCGGCGGATAGCTCGGGTAGATGGGGATCGTCACACCGCCGACCGAGAAGATGGCGAAGTCCGCCTGCACCCACTCCGCGCGACTCGCGGCCAGGATTCCCACCGCGTCGCCCTTCTTCCTTCCGAGGGCGAGCAGCCCCGAGGCGAGCTCCCGCACGACCTGTCCGACGTCCTTCCATGTCGTCGTCGTCCAGACCGCGCCGCGCTTGGCTTGCTGCGCCGGACGATCCCCACCGCGCTCGACGCGGTTCCAGAACATCCTCGCCAGGGTGTCTTGGGTCATGGCCCCCCCCTCACGCCAGTGTGCGGAGCTTCCGGGTCCGCCGGTCCGTGCATGGGGCCGTATCTTAGCGGACCAGAACCCGGAATGCGTCGATGAGATTGGGGCCAGGCTTGTAGATCCCCTCCACTTCGACGCGGTCGCCGACCTTCACGGGGAAGCCGGCGCGCGCCACCACGTCCACCGACGCGCCCCCGTCGACGAGCGTGAAGCGCTGGCCGACACCGGGCGCCGAGGCAAACGCCACCGTCCCCTCCACCGTGATCATCCGCTCCGCGAAGCGCGCGCGCTCCGAGAAGAGCGTGGTGATCGGCACGCGCTGGGCGAGCGCGGGGCCGGCGGCCAGGACGCAGGCGAGGCCGAGGAGCGAGGCGGCAATCCAGCGTCGGTTCGTCATGGACACACCTCCGCGAGCGCCTGGAGCCGGGCCCCCGGGCTCGGATGCGTGGACAGCCAGTTGAAGTACTCGGGCCGCTGCCCCTGGCGCTCGAGGCGCTGGAGCAGCGCCACCAGGGCGCGGCAACGGGTCCCGTCTCCCGGCAGCCGGTTCAGGAGATCCGCGGCCCATCGGTCCGCCGCGCGCTCTTCCTCTCGATCATAGGCGCGAAAGGCGGCCGCCTGCGCTCCTCGTTGCACCATCGCGCCGCGCTCGACCTGTCGGCGCGCGCTGCGCGCGCCGAAGTGTCCGAGCTCGACATGCCCCAGCTCGTGCGCGAGGGCTGCGCGCATCTCCTCCGGGGGCAGGCGCTGCAGCGCGCCCTCGGTGACGAGCAGGCCGAACCGGCATTTCGGATGCGGGGCGACGCCCATGTTGATGTTGCCCCTCGGCAGCACCCCCACCGCGACCGCGCATCCATCTTCCGCCCCCCGCCACATGCCGGCAGTGCGAAGCAGGGGCGCCAGCGCCGCCGACACCTTGAAGCGCTCGTCGTCCGTGGCCTCGCGCGGCGCGACGGCGGGGGCGGCCGCCGGCGGCTTCGGGGGCGCGCTGCCGCACCCGCCGAGCGCGGCCACTCCGAACGCACCGAGGAGGCCTAACGCGATGCGAAACCACGATTGACCCTCCTTCACGCGCCGCGTTATACTGGGGTTCGCCCACATTTCGTTGACGAAGGAGTCACATCATGACGACGACAGCCGAGACGAACGAGATGCTCAGCCAGATGACCGGCGCGACGGTGGAGCTCTTCACCCTCTTCGCCGACGCCAATCAGAAGATCCTCCGTGAGCTCGTGGACTTCTCCGCGACCGCCGCGAAGGAGGGCGTGCGGCTCTATGCCGAGCTCCAGTCCTCCGCCGTGGAGGCCCTCCGGGACGGCCAGACCTCCCTCCTCCGCCGGCAGATCGAGCTGCAGGGCGCGCCCGAGCCCGCGGTGGCGTACCAGCGCGGCGTGCAGGAATCGGTCGACGGCGCGCAACGGGTCTTCCGGCTCGTCGAAAGCAATGCCCAGGCGATGACCCGCTCCGCGGAGCGGCTGCAAGTCAGCGCCGAGCACGCGAGCCAGGAGATCCAGGCGACCGTCGCGCAGCTCGCCGGCCGCCTGCCCGCGCTCTACACGCCCCGCGGCTAACCGCCGCGGCGCTTCTCTAGACGCTCCTCGAGGGCGCGGAGCTGCTCGCGCAGCGCCGCCACCTCGCCCCGGAGCGCGTCCGCCTCGCCGGCGGGCTCCGCCTTCCGTTCGGGAGTGGGCGGGGCTGCCGGCTTGGCCCCGGGCATCGTCCAGCCGGCGCGCGCCGCCCACTCGCGGAACACGCGGTCGGCCTCGCGCTGACTCGTCATGATGGCGTCGAGGCTCGACTTCATCGAGGACTGGAAGAAGTCCTGCCAGGCTTCGCCGTGCTTGATCAGCTGATGGAGGAAGGCGGTGGGCAGCGCGGCGCGGTGGTTCCGCTCGTTCTCGAGGATGATCTGGGCCAGCGTCACCGAGGTCAGATCCTCGCCGGAGGACACGTCCACCACCGAGATCTCCTTGCCCGCGCGGATGAGCTCTTCGAGCTCCTCCAGCGTGACGTAGCGGCTCTCCTGCGTATCGTAGAGCTTGCGATTGGAATATCGCTTGATCACGTACGCCATGGCGGGAGTCTAACACCGCGCGTCAGGGGCTACAAGCCGACGCGCCGCCGCCCTGCTATACTGCGCCCGCTTCGCCGATCCATTCTCCCGATCGGCCATCGAGGAGGGTCGTCATGCAGCTCGCCGGCCGCACCGCTCTCGTCACCGGAGGTTCCCGCGGCATCGGTCGCGCCATCGCGCTCGCGCTCGCGCAGGAGGGCGCGGACGTGGCGATCAACTACGTGTCGAACGAGGCGCCGGCGCGCGAGATCGCGGAGGCGATCGGCGCGCTTGGCCGGCGCGCCATGCTCGCCCAGGCCGACGTCGCCGATTATCCCGACACCTATCGGATGGCGCAGGATGTCCTCAAGGAGTTCGGGCACCTCGACATCTTGATCAACAACGCCGGCGTGACGTCGGACAAGAGCTTCGTCAAGATGGATCACGCCTCGTGGCGCAAGGTGCTCGCGATCAATCTCGACGGCGTCTTCAACTGTACCAAGGTGTTCATCGACCAGATGCTCAAGCAGAGCTTCGGGCGGGTCGTCAACATCACGTCGGTGATCGGCCAGATCGGGAACTTCGGTCAGGCCAACTACGCGGCGTCCAAGGCGGGAGTGGCCGCGTTCACGAAGTCGCTCGCCAAGGAGCTCGCCGGCAAGGGCGTCACGGTGAACTGCGTGGCGCCCGGCTTCACCGAGACCGACATGGTGACGTCGATCCCGGAGAAGGTGCGGCAGAAGCTCCTCGACCAGATCCCGATGCGGCGCTTCGGCAAGGCGGAGGAGGTCGCGCGGGCCTGCGTCTATCTCTGCGCCAAGGACGGCGACTACATCACCGGCGCCGAGCTCTCCATCAACGGCGGATTGTTCATGTAGGGCGAGATGAGGAGCGCTCGGCGCTCCGAGACGACAAGACGAAGAATGGGGGCACTACCGCCCCGGCCGTGACAGCGCCATGGCGCTCCACATGAGCGCGCCGGTCACCGCCGCGCCCTGCGCCGCCCACGCCCACGGGGCGAGCGCCCAGAGGGTGAGCGCCGCGGCGGGTCCCACCGTGCGCTCGTAGCGCACCGGCATCCGCGACGGTTTCACCACCGCCTCACCCGTCAGCACCTCCTCGCCCTGCTGATTCAGACACGACGTGCGCAGTCGCACGCGGTTCTTCTCCGGGGTCACCTCCACCACCGCCACCCGGGCGGTGACGCTGTCGCCGAGGCGCACCGGGCGGAGGAACCGCAGGTCCTGCGACAGGTAGATGGTGCCGGGACCCGGAAGCCGCGTGCCGATCACCGCGGAGATGAGGCCGGCGGTCCAGATCCCGGGGGCGATCCGCTCCTTGAACGACGTGCCCGCTGCATACGCGCGGTCGGAATGAATCGGGTTGTAGTCGCCGACCGAGTCCACGAAGCCCGCGATATCGGCCTCGCCGGCCACCCGGGTGAGCTCGGCGTGGTCCCCCACGGCGAGCTCGTGGATGGTCACCCCGATCATCGAGTCTCCAGGCGCTTCAGGATCGCGTCGAGCTTGTCCTCGAGCCCCTCGAGCTTCTCCTCGAGCAGCACGACCTGCTTGGCGAGTCCCACGACCTGACTGCGCGACGGCAGGCCCAGGCCGGCGAGCGAGCCCTCGATCTGCTGCTCGGCGGCCTTCTTGGCGGGGTTGGCCGCGTTGAGGAAGCCCTCCATCTGCTTGCCGAGGGTCTTGGCGAAGGCCTCGGTCCCCATCGCCTGCTCGAGCACGCGCGACCACGCCGCGATCCACTGATCGAGAAACTGTTTCCACTGGGCCATGAGATCGGGCGAGGCTTGACCCTGCGTCATCACCCTCGACCAGGCCGCGATGCCCTGATCCATGAAGGGACGCCAGAAGGCCTGCGGGTCGAGGGGCTGGGCCTGCGGCGCGCCCAGCATCCGGAGCCACGCCTGGCTGCCTTCTTCCACCTGCTTCTTCCACATGTCCATGAGCTGCTGACTGGCGTCGGGCATGACTGATCCTCCTATGACCTGGCCGCGAGCCAGGAGGCGACCTTGGGCCAGCAGTGGACGGAGGCGCCGCGGCCGGCGATCAGCGAGATGTGGCCGCCCGCCAGCTCGACGTACTCGCGGTCCACGCTTCCGACCGCGTCGATGAGGGGCTTCACGCAGGCGGGGGGCGCGATGTTGTCCTCTTTCGCCCCGACCGCGAGGACGGGACAGCGGATGTTGCGGAGGCTCACCGAGCGCCCGCCCATGCGCAGCTCACCGCGGATCAGCCGGTTCTGCTGGTAGAAGTCCTTCACCCACTGGCGAAAGAACTCGCCGGGGAAGGGCTGATACTCGTTCGCCCACTTGTTGAGGGCGTTGAAGCCCGTCACGTATTCGGTGTTCCACAGGTTCCACCACAGGTTGACGTTGGTGGAGAGATCCATCGTCGGCTTGAGCAGCTTGAAGCCCGCCTTCACCATGTCGGCGGGAATGCTGCCGAGCGTGTCCACGTACTTGTCAACGTCGAAGACCTTCGCGTCGAGCCACTTGGCGAAGAGGCCGGCCTGGGAGAAGTCGATGGGCCCCGCCATGTCGACGTAGTTCTTCGCCGGGAACTCGGGCCGCGAGCCGAGGAAGCTCGCGGAGATCGGGGCGCCCATGCAGTAACCGAGCACCGAGATCTCGGACGCGCCGGAGGATTGGAGCGTCTTGTCCGCCATGCGCGGGAGGATCTTCGTCACCACGTCCTCGAAGGTGAGGTCGTTGTCCTCGGGACCGAAGACGCCCCAGTCGAGCAGGTACATGTCGAAGCCCTGCTGGGTCATGTGCTCGATGAACGAACCCTTGGGCATGAGGTCGAAGATGTACGGGCGGCTGATCCCCAGGTTCGGCACGAAGAGCACGGGGGTGCGATGCGTGCGCCGGGACTCGTAGCGATAAAGCCGCGACTTGTTCTTGCGGTAGATCTCCTGGCGCGGCGTGGGCCCGACCTCGGGCTCCTTGGGATTCATGACCATTTCGGAGAAGTGCTTCATGCGGAGGACGTTGCGGTTGACCTCCTCCTGCCACCGGGCCCGCACCTCGGGCGGCACGCCCGGCATCTCCGGCACCATCGTGAACAGTTCGTCCTTCATGCGCCCTCCCTTCGACCCGCCGTCATCCTATCCGGTCCTGACGCTATGCATCAAGATCTAATCGTCTCGGTCATCTCAGGACATCGACGAGCGCCCTCCGCACCGCTGGCGCCATGGGACTCCACGCGAACCACCGAGCGAAGCCTCCGCGGAGCGCGGGCGATCCGTCGACTCGCATCCAGCCCCGGCGCATCGCATCGTCGAGCGACACGCGTCCCAGCCACACGCGGTAGAAGAGCTCGAGATCCGCGGTCACCACGAGGTCGACGTCGAACTTCGGGTGCTGCAGGCACACCGAAACGTCGGAGCGCTCCAGCACGAGCCAGAAGCCGCGGCCGCCGCGAGCGCCCTGGAAGTCGAACTGCACCACCACGCGGCGATCCGGCAGGCGCTGCCGGTGAACGCGGCGTCGCATCCACCAGAGCAGGATGACGGGATCGAGCTCGCGCGGCCGCGGATCTCCGAAAGCCCAGCGCGCGCCCCACCTGCCCAGGACGTCGATCACCCTCTGAAGGTGTCGGCCCGCGGGCGTGAGATGGTACGCGGGCCCTTCCCCGTTAGTTCCCCGGCGGCGCTCGACGATCCCCGCCTCCTCGAGGCGCCGCAGCCGCTGGACCAGGAGCGCGCGCGAGATGCCCGGGAGCCCGCGATCGAGCTCGTTGAAGCGATGGATACCCGCCAGGAGCTCGCGCACGATGAGCGGCGTCCAGCGATCGGCGAGGATCTCCGATGCCCGAGCGACCGGACAGTACTGGCCGTAGAGGAACATCCGCGTACCTCCCCGGGGGGCCGGTGCCCCGCCGCCGGTTCGCTATCTGTACTGGCTATCCACGGGTCGGCCGGCCCACCTTGGGACCGAATCGTGTCCTTTCACCCTTACCCGGGAGGCTCGTGTCATGGCGAACGAGAACACCACGCGACGGGACATGCTGCAGTCGATGGGCGCGCTCCCCCTCCTGACCCTGCTCTGCGCCCCGCGCGACGGCGCGGCCCAGACGCCGACCGCGGGCGCGAAGGTGGACACCAAGGGCCTGACCGCCAAGATCAAGCACGAGAGCGTCCTGTCGGGCTATCTTGGAGAGCTCAACGGCAGGTACAAGCTGCGGGTGACCGAGCTCGTGCTCGAGCCGGGCGGCTATGTCGGCGAGCATCATCACGCGGGACCAGGCATCCGTCAGGTCACCTCCGGCTCCATGACCTACGTGCTTCCCGAAAAGACGGTGGTCTATGGCCCCGGCGACTTCTTCTTCGAGTCGGGGGACATCACGCACACCGCGCTGAACAAGACGGATGCGCCCATGGTCCACGTCCTGTTCGAGATCCTGCCTGCCGAGCTCCGCGGGCCATCGATCATGCCGGCGATCAAGCACTGACCGCCGCGGCCTCTCCTTCCGCCGGTGGGGAGGAGAGGCCGCGCAGGCCATCTAGACGGAGAAGAGTGACCCCACCTTCATCGCCAGGCCCATGTCGCCCTTGAGCTTGAGCTTGCCCGACATGAAGGCCATCTGGCCGGAGAGCTTGCCGCCGATCATGTCGAGCCAGTCCTGGGACGACATGGTGAGCGTCAGGTTCGGATTCGGGGCCGCGCCCTGGTTCACCGCGCACGCCCCGTCCTTGATCACCGCGTTCCACGTCCCGCCCTGGTCGCCCGTGATGTCGTACTGGATGGTGGCGTTCATGCCCGCCGCCTTGCTCGGCTGGAAGCGGCCCGCCATCGCATCGAACGTCTCCTTGACTGTGGGCATCGTGCTCCTCCTGTGTGGGTGCCCCTAGAACGTGAAGAGATCCATCCCCCCGGTGACGGTGAGGACGGCGCCGGTGATGTAGCGCGCGCGCTCGGAGCAGAGGAAGGCGATGGCATTGGCCACGTCCTCGGGCTGCCCCTCGATCTGCATGGCCACCCGCTTCACCATGCGCTCGTACATGGGCGAGAGGTTCGCGTTGGGTCCGATGATGCCGGGCGCGATCACGTTGCTCGTGATGTTGTAGCGCGCCCCTTCCAGGGCGACCGACTTGGCGAAGCCGACGACGCCCATCTTGCTGGTGGAGTACGCGGTCTGGCCGAAGCCGCCCATCAGCCCGGCGATGGAAGCCATGGAGATGACGCGGCCCCACTTGCGCTCGCGCATGCCGTGGAACACCGCCTTGGTCACGTTGTAGGTGCCCGTGAGATTGACCTGAAGGTTCAGATCCCACGCGGCGTCGTCCATGTCCTTGAGCTGCCCCAGCGTGTAGATGAGCCCCGCGTTGTTGACACAGATGTCGACGGGCCCGACCTCGGACTCCGCCTTGCCGACGACGGCGCCGAGGGCGGCGCGATCGGTGATGTCCACCTCGTAGCCGCGAGCGCTGCCCCCCTTGTCCGCGATCTCCTTGGCCGTCTCGACCGCGCCCTCGCCGTTGAGGTCGAGGACGATGACCCGGCAGCCCTCCGCGGCCAGGGTCAGGCAGTCCTGCTTCCCGAGGCTCCGCGCCCCGCCCGTGACCAGCGCCACCTTGCCCTTGATGCCGAGATCCACGGTTAACGCGCGCTCCGTTCGATTTCGATCATGTTTCCGCTCGCCTCGCCTTCGGCGGCAGCTCGCCCTACTTTCCCTTGAATGCCGCGGGCCGCTTCTGGAAGAAGGCCTGCAGCCCCTCGGCGGCGTCCTCGGTGCGGATCACCCGGTCGAAGGCGCGGATCTCCACCTCGATGCCCTTGTCGATGGGCGCCTCCAGGCCGTCGTCCACCGCCTCGATCAGCACCCGGGTGGCGATGGGGGGCCGCTTGCCCAGCTCGCGCGCCAGCGCCTTGGCATCGTCGAGTGTTTCGCCTTCCTTGGCGAGTCGGTTCACCAGCCCGATGCGATAGCACTCCGCGGCGGGGATCTGCGTGCCGAGGATCAGGTGCTCGAGGGCCAGTCCGCGCCCGATCAAGCGGGGCAGGCGCTGGGTGCCGCCATAGCCGGGGATGATGCCGAGATTGGACTCGGTCTGCCCCATGCGCGCCGACTCCCGGAGGATACGGATGTGGCAACCCATCGCGATCTCGCAGCCGCCTCCCAGCGCGTGGCCGTTGATGGCGGCGATCACCGGCTTGGGAAAGCGCTCGATACGCCGGATCACGCTGTTGCCGAAGCGGAGGAAGGCCGCGATGTCTCCGGTGAAGGCCGAGCCCAGGTCGGCGCCCGCGCAGAAGATCCGGTCCCCCGCTCCCGTGATGATGAGCGACCGCACCGCATCGTCGGCCTGGAGCTCCGACAGCGCCGCGTTGAGATCCCGCATCAGGGTCTCGTTGATGGCATTCATGGGCGGACGGTTCAGCGTGACCACCGCGAAGCTCTCCTCGCGGGCGAGGAGGATCGTCTCGTACGCCATCGGCGGGGGCTCCTTGATCGCGGGGCTAGCGGGGGCCGAGGCCGCGGAGGAAGATGTCGGCCAGCGGCTCGGCGGTGTCGGCGAGGCGGTAGCCGCGCTTGCCGAGCACCCACGAGGTCGCCATCTGGTCCATCGCGCCGAACAGCGCCTTCGTCGCCACCTTGATGGGCAGGTCGGAGCGGAAGCGGCCGTCGGCCATACCTTCCTCGATCACCGACGCGATGAGGGCGAAGTACGACGAGATCTCGTGCGCGGAGGCGCCGCGGAAGAACTTCTGGCCCTGCCGCTGCTCCACCTGCACGACCTCGGCAAGCTCTGGATCCTGCTCCAGCATCTCGAAGTGCAGGTGGATCAGCCGTCGGAGCTTGGCCACCGCGTCCGGCTCGTCGGCGATCGCCTTGCGCAGGCTCGCCACGAACTGCGCCATCTTGTCGCGGAACAGCGTGACGAGGATGTCGTCCTTGGTGCGGAAGTAGAGATAGATGGTGCCGGCCGCGATGCCGGCCTCGCGCGCGATGTCGGACACACGCGAGTTGTAGTAGCCCTTGCGGGCAAAGACCCGAACGGCGGCCTCGATGATCTGCTGCGGCTTGTCAGGATCACGCATGCGAGTACGGGTGACTGAACCGCCATTCATGGTAGTCGGGGCCTTCCATGCTGTCAACCGCGGGGACGTTCAGGCGGGCTCCTCGAGCAGCGCGGTGACGAGGCGGGTGATGCGCTCGAACTGGGCCGGCGACGCGTTCGCGAAGACGAGCGCGACACCGCGCTCGTCCACCTCCCAGACCACCGCATGGAGGGCCAAGGCCTCGGTCTCCCCGTCGGGCAAGAGGATGTCAATGCGCTCACCCGCGCGGAGCGCGAGGCCGGTGGCGACGCGGGCCCCGAACGCCGAGAGATCCACGGTCTCCGCGGGCACGAGGGCGCCGCCGCCATGGCGGAGCGTCACCATGACCGGCAGCTGCACCCGCGGCGAGCGACGCCGCGCCTCCCAGCGGTCGAGCTGGGGCCGCACGCGCCGCGCCGCGCGGTCGGGCAGCGGCCCGCCCACGCTCATGATGTCGATGGCCACGCCGTCCTCCTCACTGCGCACCACGAGGCCGTTCACCGACACCACCTCCACGCGCTGGCCCGGCAAGGTCATCATGACGCGGACCTCGGTCCCCGGGTCGATGTCCGCGGAAACCGTCACGCGCAGCCCGGAGGCGCTGATGTCGGCCACCCGGCCCTTGACGAACTCCCCCGAGGGCAGCTCGATCTGCACCGGCCATGTCGCCCGCGCGCGCTGCGATCCGCGACGATCCCGGCCAATGGACATGCGTTCAGCCTCCGCGCTCGAGGAGCCGGCGCACCAGACGGTTGAGCCGGTCGAACTCGCCCTCGCGGAGATTGACGAATACGAACACGGATCCCCGATCGGCCATGCTCCAGACCACCGACGGCAGCCGCAGCGGATCCGCGTCGCCGTCGGACTCGATCTCGAGCTTGGCGGTGTCGCCGGGCTGCAGCGCCAGGTCGGTGGCGATGCGCGCGCCGTACGGGGAGAGGTCGAGGGTCTTGCCGTGGCCCACCGCGCCGCGCGGGACGCGGATGGTCACCGACAGCGGCCGGCTCGCGCGCGGCGCGCGGCGGCGCCCATCCCAGCCCGCGACGAGCGGCTCCACGCGGCGCGCCTCGGTCTCCGGCATGCCGATGAAGTCCAGCGCGAGCGCGTCGGCGTCGCGACGCGCGACGCGCGCCACCACCTCGAGGCGCTCGGCGCCGCGCGGGAGCGTGATGCGGAGCGTGACCGCAGCGCCGACGGGGAGATCGGCCGAGGCGCGGACGCGGACCCCGGAGGTGGAGATGTCGACCACGTGCCCGTCGATGATGCCGCGCTCGAAGGTCTCGAGCCGGACCGGCCAGTCCGCTTTGGCCCGTGGAGCTCCGCGCCGATCCCGTGCCTTCACGCGCGCGTCCTCATCGCCGACACCAACTTGCGGCCCCGGCCCCGCCCCTGTCAAGCGGCGCGTCCTTGACGCCCCCGGATGGCGCGCGTACGATGCCGCGCATGAAGATCAAGTACCGCGTCGGCATCATGCCGGGACCGTGGCCTCAGGGTCGCGACGGCGCCGACTTCCTCTGGACGCTCACCGATCTCTGCGAGCGCACCGACATCGACTCGATCTGGCTTTCCGACCGCCTCTCCTCGCCCGTGCCCACGCCCGAGGTCATGACCACGCTCGCCGCCATCGCCGCGCGCACCACGCGACTCAAGTTCGGGCCCAGCGTGGTCGTGCTGCCGTATCGGACACCGGTGGTGGCGGCCAAGGAGATGGCCACGGTGGACTGGCTCTCGCGGGGGCGCCTCTTCCCCGCGGTGGGCGTGGGGGTGGAGCTGCCGCGTGAGTTCGAGGCCTCCGGCGTCGCCTTCCGCGAGCGCGGCCGGCGCACCGATGAGGCGATCCGTGTGATGCGCCTGCTGTGGACGCAGGACGAGGTCACCTTCCAGGGTGAGTTCTACAAGCTCGACCGCATCACCCTGCTCCCCAAGCCGTGGCAATCGCCGCCGCCCATCTGGATCGGCGGGAAGAGTGAGGCGGCCCAAAAGCGCACCGCGCGGCTCGGCGACGGCTGGATGCCGTCCTTCATCACGCCCGACGAGTTCCGCGGGGGAGTGGAGCGCGTGCAGGAGCTGGCCGCCGCCGAGGGCCGCGAGGTGCCCTCTGATCACTTCGGCACCCTGGTCAACTTCGTCCTCGCCGACACCGTCGAGCGCGGACAGGCACTCGCCGCGCCGTTCATCCCCCGCGGCCGCGTCGACGAGTCGGTGATGCGGCAGTGCGTCGCTTTCGGCCCTCCCGAGGTCGTGGCGGAGAAGATCGAAGAGTACGTCAAGGGCGGCGGGTCCAAGTTCATCCTCCGTCCCATGTGCCCGCCCGAGATGATGCTCGACCAGCTCGCGCGCCTCGCCGCCGACGTCATCCCCGCATTCCACGCGCGCTGACCGACGGCATGCGCCTTCCGAATCCCGTCCTGCGCCGTGTTGCCGGCGCGATCCTCACCGCGCTCGTGCTCGCTGGCTGCTCCTCGATCATCTCGATCGATCTCGCGCCCCGCATCCGTCCCCTGGAGGAGGAGACCGTCGAGGGCTCGGGCCCGTCGAAGATTCTCCTCCTCGACCTCTCCGGCCTCCTCCAGGAAGACACGCCCAGCCTCTCCCTCACCACGCCGCCGCCGCGCGTCCCGCTCCTCGCGCGCGTCCGTGAGGAGCTGGACAAGGCGGAGAAGGACGACAAGGTCCGCGGCGTGGTGCTGCGCATCAACAGCCCGGGCGGCACCATGACCGCCTCGGACGTGATCTACCGCGAGATCCGGGAGTTCAAGGCGCGGCGGAAGGTTCCGGTGATCGCCGCCATCATGGACGTGGGCGCCTCGGGCGGCTACTACGTGTCGCTGGCCGCCGACCAGATCTTCGTGCATCCCACGAGCATCACCGGCAGCATCGGCGTGATCATGCTGACCGTCAACGCCCAAGGCCTGCTGGAGAAGATCGGGGTGGCCCCACTCGCCATCAAGTCCGGCTCCCTCAAGGATGCGGGCTCGCCGTTCCGCGGCCTCACCGGCGAGGAGCGCGCGGTGTTCCAGGCGGTGATCGACGACATGTTTGGCCGCTTCGTGCGGCTGGTGGCGGAGGCACGGAAGATCCCGGAGGCGCGCGTGCGCGAGTTCGCCGACGGCCGGATCTACACCGCCGAGCAGGCCCACGCGCTGGGTCTGGTCGACAAGATCGGCTATCTCGACGAGGCGGTGACCGCCGCGCGGCAGGCCGCCGGGCTCCCGGAGGCGCGCGTGATCATGTATCACCGGCCGCGCGAGTACCGCGCCAATCTCTACTCCGCATCCCTGCCACCGTCGGGCACGGACAATCTCCTGACCCAGGCCGCCGGGCTTCTCGGCGGCGGGCCGGGCGCGCGCTTCCTCTACCTCTGGTGGCCGTGATCTAGACGACGCCGCGCCGCGCGCTCACTTGGGCGCGGGCATCCCGTAGGCCACGATATCCTGGTCGGAGTTCCACTTCACCCAGTTCACTTCTTCCGGATCGCTCGTGATGAGCCGCGTCGCCGGCGGCGCGCCGCTCAGCGGCACGAGCAGCTCCTCGCCCCCCTTCAATGGCCGCTCCCAGGCGGGTCCGCTCGTGGCCCGCACCACCCCCAGCCCGTGATAGCAGCGCACGAGGACGCTGCCGTCGGAGTTGGTGCGCAGCGAGGTCCCGCCGCTCCGGACACCGACGGTGGCGTGGCCGGCCTCGACCTCGATCGGCGCGCGGGTCACCGTCAGCGGCAGCACCGACACCCAGATACGGCCGCCGTCGAGCTTCACCTTGAGCGGCGCGCCCACCGTGGGCCCGCCCGCGGGGACGCTCGCCGGCGGCTCGAAGACGAAGATCTGGGTAAGCTGGGCGAGGCGGATCGAGTTGCCGTTGTTGGTGAGGAGGGTCAGCCGGCCACCGGCAAGCGCCCGCGCCCCGTCGCCCTCCGCGATGGTGTCCCGCAGCTTGACGGGCACCCAGGACCCGTTCTTCAGGATGATCTCGGAAGGTCCGGAGATCGTGGAGGCGGTCAACGGCGCCTCCTTGGGCTGGGCGGCGACGGGCGTGGCGGCGAGCAGCGCGCACGCGAGGGCAAGGGCGAGCGAACACACCGGTACCGTCATGCCTCGAGTCCTTTCTGGTGAGGGAGGCCGCCTGCCGCCGGTCAACGACCTGACCAGCGCGGCGCGCGCTTCTCGAAGAAGGCGGTGACGCCCTCGCGGGCATCGTCGGAGAGAAAGACCAGGGTTGTGAGCTCTCGCAGGTAGCGCAGCGCGCCCGGATAGTCCATCTCGACGGACGTCGCCGCGGCCTCCTTGGCGAGGCCCAGCGCGGCGGGCGAATAGCCCGCAAGCTTCGCGGCGAGCCCGCGCACCTCTTCGGCGAGGGCGGCGCGCGGGACGACCCGACTGACGAGGCCCATCTCGAACGCCTCGCGCGCCGAGACCTGGTCGCCGCTCAGCACCATGAGCATGCCTCGCTTCCGACCCGCCGCGCGCAGGATGGGCGCCATGACGATGAGCGGAAGCACGCCGAGACGGATCTCGGGAAGCCCGAACACGGCATCCTCGGACGCCACGACGACATCGCAGCCCACCGCGAGCCCGCAACCGCCCGCCAGCGCATAGCCGTGCACCTGGGCGATCAAGGGCGTGCGCATGCGGGCCATGGCCTCCAGCACGCGCGGGAGGCCGCCGAAGGACTCGCGCGTCTCGAGCGTGGTGCCGCGGTCGCGCACCCCCTTGAGATCCGCCCCCGCGCAGAACGCGCGCTCCCCCGCCCCACGCAGCACGACCACGCGCGCGGCCGGATCGGCCTCGAGGGCGGCGAGGACCGCCTCGAGCTCGCCGAGCAGTGCGGCGCTGAGCGCATTGCGGACATCGGGACGGTTCAGCGTGACGGTGCCGACGCCGTCGGCCACCTCCACGAGCAAGGTCTCGAACGTCACGCCGTCTCCTCCACCGAATCGACCAGGTCGAGGAACTGCTTCAGGATGCGCGCGGTGGCGCCCCACACCACGTCCTCCTCCGACACCTGATAGAAGTGTACGGGATGGGGCTCCCCGCCACGCTCCCATATCTCCGTGTGGAAGATGGCGGGATCGCGCAAGAGCTCCAGCGGCACCTCGATCACCCGCTCGATCTCCCTTCCGTCCGGCCGGAACTCCACCCGCTCCCGGATCAGGCCCACCACCGGGGTGATCACGAACGGCGTGGCGCGGGTCATGGTGTCGTCGAGGAGTCCCAGCACCTCGACGGCCTCGGCGGGGATGCGCACCTCTTCCCACGCTTCGCGGAGCGCGGTTTCGACCCGCGAGGCGTCACGCTCCTCGCACACGCCCCCGGGGAAGGAGAACTGCCCCTTGTGATGGGGGACGGCGTCCGACTTCTTGGTGAACACGATGTGCGGGCCGCCCTTGTCGGTGACGGGCAGCAGCACCGCGGCCGACACCAAATCGCTGCGGTCGAGGGCCACCCGCGGATGACGCGACAGCGCGAAGTCCAGCCGTCGCCGCAGGGTGTCCAGGTCCAACGCTACCGCGCCTGGAAGCTCGGCTTCCGCTTCTCCGCGAACGCCTTGGGACCCTCCACCGCGTCGGCGGTCCCCCGCAGCGTCCCGGAAAGGAACGCCTCCAGGCGGAGGCCATCGGCCAGCGGCATGGTCAGCCCGCGGAGCGTCGCTTCCTTGGCCGCCCGCACGGCGAGCGGGCCGCGTTCGCAGATCGTGTCGGCCCACTCGCGCGCGGAGCGGAGGAGGTCGGCCGGCGGGACCACCGCGTTGATGAGGCCCCAGCGGAGCGCCTCCTCCGCGGTCAGCGTACGCGCCATCAAGATCAGCTCCATGGCCTTGGCGAGCGGGATGGCGCGCGGGAGGCGCTGGGTGCCGCCCGCCCCGGGCATGATGGCCCAGCGCACTTCGGGGAGCCCGAACGTCGCGTGCGGCACGGCAAGCCGGAGGTCGCAGGCGAGGGCCAGCTCCATGCCGCCGGCCAGGCAGTGGCCATTGATGGCGGCGATCATCGGCTTCCAGATCTCGAGCCCGCGGGTGATCCCGCCCAACCCGGGATCGTGGTGGCTGCGCCGGCGCCCCTCGCCGAACGCCGCCGGGATCATTTTCTTGAGATCCGCGCCGGCCGAGAAGGACTTCTCGCCCGCGCCGGTGAAGATGGCCACCCAGGCGCTGTCGTCGTCCCGGAAGCGCGTCCACGCTTCGATGAGCGCCTGATGCGTCTCGGGATCGATCGCATTCATGGCGTCGGGGCGGTTGATCGTGAGCGTGACGACGTGGCCCTGCTGCGCGTAGAGGACGGTCATGAGGTATCTCCGATCCTAGGACATGATGAAGCCGCCGTCCACGTTGAGACCCTGCCCGGTGATCCCGCGGCTCTCGGGCAGGGCGAGGAAGACGGCGGCATGGGCGATCTCCTCCGCCTCGATCATCCGGCGCTGGGGCACGCGGCGCTTGATGTGGCGCTCGAAGATCTCCTCCCCCGGCACGTCCATTACCGCGCCCTCGCGGCTCCGCACCTTCTGGGGCGCGACGCCCATGCCCGCCCGGACGTAGCCGGGACAGATGGCGTTGACGGTGATGTCGGCATGCCCCTGGCTGGCCAGTTCGGTGGCGAGGGCGCGCGTGAGCCCGATCACCCCGTGCTTGCTGGCAGCATAGGCGCTCACGAAGCCGTATCCCCCCATGCGGCCGAAGATGGAGGAGATGGTAATGATGCGCCCCTGCCCCTGCCGCATCATCTCGGGCAGCGCGGCGCGGATCGCGCGGTACGTGCCGTTGAGGTTCACGTCGATCACGCGCGTCCAATCCGCCTCGGGCTGCTCGGCGACGAGCCCACCTCCCGCCACGCCCGCGCAGGTCACCAGCACGTCCAGCGCGCCGAAGGCCGCCACCGCGCGCGCAGCCATTGCCTCCATGTCGGAGAGCCGCGTGACGTCCGCACGCAACGCCTCGGCCCGCCCGCCGAGCCCGGCCGCCTCGCGGGCCACCCCCTGCACCTCGGCGAGCACGTCGGAGGCGACGAGCAGGTGGGCGCCCTCCGCGGCGAGCGCGAGCGCGATCGCGCGGCCGATGCCGCGGCCGCCGCCCGTCACGACCGCGACCCGGTCCTTCAGGCGCACGGCGACGATGCTACACGAAGCGGCAGGAGACCGACCCCAGGCGCGTAAAGGAGGCGCGAACCGACTCACCGACCTGCGGCCGGAGGATCTTCGAGATGGAGCCCGTGAGGACCACCTCGCCGGCGGCGAGGCCGCGGCCCATGCGCCCCAGCGTATTGGCGACCCATGCGAGCGAGATGAGCGGGTTGCCGAGCACCTCGGCCGCCGTCGCGGTCGCGACGGTCTGGCCGTTCTGCTCGTAGACCACGCCCTCGAGCGCGAGATCGAGCGCGGCCACCGGCGTGAGCGGCCGCCCCAGCACGATCGCGTTGGTATAGACGCCGTCGGCGACCACGTCCGCGCCGGTCGGCCGGCCGGAGAAGCGAAAGTCGATCAGCTCGAACGACGGCATGGCGCCCTCGACGGCGAGCAACGCGGACACCGGCGTCACCCCCGGCCCCGCGAGGTCGCGCTTGAGGAGGAATGCCACCTCGACCTCCACCCCCAGCGCCGCGAAGCGGCTCATCGGCACGCTGTCGCCGCCCGAGAAGACACCGGACCCGAGCATGAAGCCGAGAACCGGCTCGCTCACGCCGTAGGTGGCTTGGACCGCTGCGTTGGTGAACCCCGCCTTCCACCCCACGACCCGCTCGCCGCGTAGCACCAGCGCTTGCTCGACCGCGCGCTGTAGGCCATAGGCCTCCTCGAGGCCCAGGTCCGGGTACTTCTCCGTGAGCGGAGCGACTTGCCCGTGCCCGAGGCGGCTCATGAGGAGATGGTCGACAGCGGAATCGATCGGAATCGCCATGGGCAATGGGCTCCTTAGCGCCGGCGTCTCGGCTTATTTTTCGTCAGTTTACGTGACCGCGCCTTAGCACGAGCCTTAGGCTTGGCCCGGCCCGTGGCGCGCGGGGCTCGGCGCGTGGCCATGTGGCTTTCGTTCCGCGAGCCGATCGACCCGCGCACCGCCGGCCCCGAGCGAATCGCGGCGATCCAAATCGAGAGATCCTGCGCGAGCTCGGGGTAGCAGACGTCACGATACGCTTCGAGCGCGCGAAGCGCCGCCGGATCCTTCCACGGCTTGAGGACGAACGGCGCGTCGGGATCCCGGGGGTCGAAGGGCCCCTCGGTGCTCATGGGCATCACGATGTAGCGCCGTGTCAGCTCCGCCATGGTGCACCTCCCCAGGTGTGGTGCGTTCGACTGCCCGGGCAGAGTACGACGGCGCGGACGACTGCGCAATGTGGGACGTGGGACGGGGGCGCGCCGGGCGCGGCGCTCGCCGCGGGCTACTTCGAGCGGCTCGAGCTGCGGCGCGACTTGCCCTTCCGGGGAATGCGCGCGCCGGACCGGCGCGCCTCGCTCAGCGCGATCGCGACCGCCTGCTTGCGCTTCCGCACCTTGCCGCCCGAGCCGGATCGCAGAGACCCATGCTTGTACTCATGCATGACCTTGCGGACCTTGCCTCGGCCCTTCCCCTTGCGGGACGAGCTACGTCTCGACCGTCGAGCCATGCCGTGCCTCCTCCCGCGCGTTCCGCGCGTTGTCCGTCGAGTGACCCGCCTCAGAGCTCATCGGGGGCAGGCGGTTCGCCCACTCGCGACGGGTCCCCCCCGCTCGGTGGGCGCAGGCGCCTCGAGCCGGGGGTCGGACGAGGCTCGAGGGTCCCGTCCGGCTCCTCGGTCTCGCCCGCCACGGTGGCGAGGATCTGCACCACCACATAGCCCGGCCCTCGATACGCCCCGCTGACCTGCACCGTGCCCAGCCCCATGGCAGCGGCGCCGCGGATCGCTCGCTCGAGCGCTTGCTTCAGCGCGGCGTCGATGCCGTCGTCGGAGTCGTTGTCGAGGACGGCGCGCGTCTCGATCATCGCCATCTCGGTGGGCGCGCCCCAGGCCGACGGCGCCATGACCAGGATCGCGATGAGCGCCGTCCCGAGGACGGCCGCTCGTGTCATCATTCGAACGCCCTGCCTCGGCCAGTTCGTCATATGCCGTGTCCTCTTGGTCCGATCGTCCGCGAACGGTTACCGTCCGCCCTTGCACGTCCGCTCGTGCTCGGTCAGCTCGCGCTCCGTGTCGAAGCTCTTCCCGCACTTGCCGCACTTGAGCTGCGCCATGACTGTCTTGCCCCTTTCCGCGCCTTTGCGGCGCCGGCGTGGGCGCGCGTCTTCCGCGAGCGACCGCCTCGCTCCAGGCTCTGCTGGAGCGCGTCCATGAGATCGATGACCTTACCGCGAGGCGCGACCGGGGCGGCGACGGGGGCGGCCTTGCCCGCGGCCTTCCGGCGGATCGCCTGGAGCACGCGGGTCCGGTACTCGTCGTGATAGCGGGACGCCTCGTAGCGCGGCCGCGCGAGCTCGTCGACCAGCCGCCGAGCGAGCTTCTCCTCGGCCGGCTTCACCGCGCCCTTCTCCACGTCGGGCGCCTCGCGAATCTCGTCTGCGTAGTAGAGCGTGTGGAGCATGAGCACGCCGTCGGCGGCCCGGATGAGGACGAGGCTCGACTTGCCGCGCAGCATGAAGTGCGCAATGCCGGCCTGCCGGGTCTCCGCGAGCACCGTTTCGAGCAGGCGGTACGGGCGCGCTCCGCCTTTGTCCGGGCCGAGAAAGTACGCCTCGTCCAAGTACACGGGGTCGACCGTCTCGAGCGGGACGAACTCCGTCAGCTCGATCTCGCGCGAGCGGGGGCCGACCAGCGTCTCCAGCTCGTCCTCGCCCATGCGGACAAAACGGCCCTTCGAGACTTCGTAGCCTCGGACCAGCTCATCGCGCTCCACGACGCGCTTGCAGACCGGGCAGAACCATTGGGTGTGAACACGGCTGCCACACCTGGCGTGGAGCATGTGGAACGACACGCGGCGGCTCACCGCCGCCGCGTAGACACGGACCGGTATCGCGACGAGCCCCAACGCGATCGTTCCCGAGCCGAGCGGGCGGACTGCCATGCGGACGAGGGCAGCAAGCGATGTGCCACGCTGAAGAGGCCATGGTTTGCGGCAGCTTCCGGGTTGCGCGCCTCCGGCCAGCCCGCGACGACGGTACGGATGATCGGGTAGGAACGAACGAGGCCCGTGGGGGCGGGGACCGGCGGGAATGAATGACGAGCGCGTGGGACAATCCCGACATGCGCGCCCTGCTCCTCGACGGCCCCGTGTCCATCGGGTCGTCGCCGCTCCGAGTCGCCACCATCGCCACGCCGGAGCCAGCCGCGGGCGAGATCCGGGTCGCGGTGCGAGCGTGCGCGGTGTGCCGAACCGATCTACACCTCGTCGAGGGTGACCTCCCGCTGTCCCGTCGCCCGCTCGTCCTCGGTCATCAAGCGGTGGGCGTGGTGGATGCGCTCGGCGAGGGCGTCACCCGCTTTCGCCACGGCGACCGGGTCGGCGTCGGCTGGCTTCGCTCGACGTGCGGGACCTGCCGATTCTGCGTGGCGGGTCGCGAGAATCTCTGCGAGGCGTCGACCTACACGGGATGGACGCACGACGGCGGCTACGCCGAGGCGTGCTGCGTGCCCGAGGCCTTCGCCTACGCCCTCCCCGCCGTATGGCGGGACGCCGAGGCGGCGCCGCTGCTCTGCGCCGGCATCATCGGCTACCGCGCGCTCCGTCGCAGCGAGGTGGCGCCTGGCGGTACGTTGGCACTCTACGGCTTCGGCTCCTCCGCCCACGTCACGCTGCAGGTCGCGCGACACTGGGGCTGCGAGGTCTTCGTCTCCACCCGCGACACGAAGCACCGCGCCCTCGCGCGCGAGCTGGGCGCGGCGTGGGTGGGCGGTCCCGGCGAGCGGCTGCCCGTGGCGGCGTCGGCCGCCATCATCTTCGCGCCCGCGGGCGAGCTCGTGCCCGTCGCGCTGCGCGATCTCGACAAGGGCGGCACGCTGGCGCTGGCCGGGATCCACATGAGCGAGGTGCCGGCGATGGCCTATGAGCCCCATCTCTTCTGGGAGAAGACCGTGCGGAGCGTGACTGCGAACACGCGGGCCGACGGCGAGGCCCTGCTGACCGAGGCGGCGGCGATCCCGCTCCGTCCCCGAGTCACGCTCCACCCGCTCGATGCCGCCAACCGGGTGCTCGCCGACCTGCGCCACGATCGCCTGCAGAGCACGGCGGTGTTGGCCCTCGACTCGGCCGCATCCGCGCGATAGAATCGGGCCCCGCATGGCCCGCCATCTCTGCATCGTCGCCCGCGAGAACTCGCCGCTGTATGGCTACCTGACCATCGCGTTCCGGGAGCGCCCCCCCGGTGCGCCCACGCTCGACATCGTGCTCGATCGGCGCCAGGCGAACGTGCCGGTTGCCGGCGTCGCCGACCGGCGCCAGCATTCGGCCCTCGACGAGGCGGTGCGCGAGCGCGGGTACGCGATCTTCACCGGGGCGGGCGGTGGGGCCCCCAGCCTGCAGGACGAAGCGTTCATCGAGCGAGCCATCGGTCTTCTCGCGGACGTGGAGCGCCGCGGCCCGCTGGCGATCCGCTTCAACGCACGGCGGCGCCGGGCGCTGATCTCGGCGGCGGGTCGGGGCGTGATCACCGTGCTGGTGCTTATCCTCGTGACCGCGAGCATCCTCCGCTTGGGCGGGCTGGGTCGAATCGCCGATACGGCCACCGCGCTCGCGGAAGACACGGTGACGCGGCTCGAGGGAGCCTGGCTCTCCCTCCGCGGTCAGGCCGAGCCGGGAGATCCGCGCCCGGCCGCCGCGGCGGCCGCATCAAGCCCCAAACCGGCCGCCCGCGCCCCCGAGGCCCGCGCGATCGACCCGGCACCACCTTCGGCGGAGCCCTCCCTCGCGCCTGCACCGGCCTTCGCACCGCGCGCCGCGATGACGCCTCCGTCACCGACGCGCGCGCCCACCGCGGATGCCTCCGCCGCGCCGGCGCCGGCTCCATCGCGCGACGTCGCGGCTCTCGAGAGCCGGCCGCTTCCCGCGTTCACCGGACTGCTGCCGCGCGTCGACATGTCACGGGAAGCCGGCGCCTCGGATCACGGCGTCGTCTACGTGCTGCGCGTGACCGATTCCGGCGGGCAGCCCATCTCGGGCGCTCAGGTCTGGCTCCGGGGCCAAGGCGCCGACGGGAAGACCCGCGAAGTCCAGCTCGACGAAGGCGACGGGCCCGGCCTCTACCGAAGCGGCTCGCTGCCGCCCGACCTCTTGCCGCCGAGCCTCAACGCGCGGCTGCACTTCAGCAACATGCGGTTGGAGATTCCGCTCGACCGCTGACGCGGCGGGCGGCCGCCCCGGCTCGCCTTGGACCTAGCTCGCGAAGGCGTCCCGGGCCAGCGGAGGACGAACGTCGGCGCCGGAGAACAGCACGGTGGCGATGATCTCGACGCTCGCGCCGCCGCCCAGGCCCTGACAGCCGATGGCCGCCCGGGTGGGCTTGCCGCGCGCGCCGTAGAGCTCCACGAGGAAATCGGCCGCCCCGTTGATCACCCGGGGCTGATCGTTGAATCCCGGAGCTGAGTTCACGAAGCCAAGCACGTGGACGAACTGCTGGACGCGGTCGAGATCCCCCAGCGCGTACTTGAGCACGGCCAGCGTGCTGAGCGCGGCATAGCGCGCGGCTTCCGCCCCCTGGGCCACCGTGAGCGCGCTCCCCACCACCCCGGCGAGATACGGCTTGCCGTCCTTCACCGGCGTCGTCCCGCAGCAGTACAACAGCCCCTGCACTGGATAATGAGAGATGAAGTGCGCGCCGGAGGGATTCACCTTGTAGAGCTCGGTCAGATCCGGCACCGACATCCCCATCTTCGCCAGCCGCGCCTCGATGTCCATCGCGCGCTCCCGTTCGCCCTCGCCTCAGTCGAGGCCGTACAGCTCGGTGACGTTGTCGTGGACGAAGAGGTTGCGCTCGTCGTCGGTGAGGTGCGCGGCGTGCTTGGCCAGCAAGTCCTGCGACGACGGCCAGGTGGAGTCCGAGTGCGGGAAGTCGTTGGCCCAGAGGAGGCGGTGGATGTTGCAGAGATCCTTCACCTGGAAGGCCACCCAGTCGTCCTGGAAGGTGGTATAGACGTTCTCGCGGAAGTATTCGCTGGGCATTCGGGTGATGGTGCCCGCGGGCAGCCAGTAGCGGTGCCGGTCATAGGCGTGATCCATGCGATACATGTAGTGCGGCACCCAGCCCGCGTCGGCCTCGACGCTCACCACTCTCAGCCGCGGGTGGCGCTCGAACACTCCGCCGAGCACGAACGTGCCCAGAATGTCCTGACAGCCCCGGATGATGCTGAGGAACGCGTTGAGCTTGGGCCCGCGCACCCGCCGATCCAGCCCGTCCTCCCGGCTGGTCAGGATGTGGAAGGACAGCGGCATGCGGAGGGCCACCGCCGCCTCGTAGAACGGGTCGTACATCGGGTCATCGTAGTCCGCCACGGCGGGATTGCCCGGCATCATGACCCCACGGAGTCCCAGTGCTTTGATGCGCTCGAGGTCGCGGATCCCGTCGTCGACCGAGCGCATCGCGGTCTGCCCCACGCCGATCAAGCGGTCGGGATGGGCCCCGCAGAACTCCGCGATCCAGAGGTTGTAGGCGTCGAAGCACGCCTGCTTGTAGTCGAAGTCGGGGTGATTGCAGATCACCATGCCCACCGTGGGGTAGACGACCTCCGCGGAGATGCCGTCGCGATCCTGATCGGCCATGCGCGCCTCGGGATCCCAGCCCCCCCGGTGCAGCTCCTCGAAACGCACGCCCCACATCGTGAGCTCGCGGGCGTCTTTTCCCGCCGCCGCCACCAGTCCCATGGGAATGGTCTTGTCCATCCCGTCCACCACGAACACGTCGCCCCGCTTGGCGTCACGCTCGATGTGGGGCGCGCGATCCTTGAAGCGGCGGTCGATGCGATCGAGGTAGGTGTTCGGGGGCTCGGTGACGTGGGAGTCGGCGGAGATGAGCGGCTTGCGCATGCGGGCGTCTCCTAGAGGTCGGCGGTGGCGCCGATGACGGGGCTGAAGCGCTCCATGCGCTCCAGGCTCTCCGAGAGCGCCTCGGCCCGGAAATCGATGATGATCTCGCTCACCCCCGCCCGAGCGAACTCGGCCACGTCCTCGGCGATCTGAGCCAGGCCGCCGGTGAAGGGCCGCCGCTCGCCGCCCGAGTCCAGCGGCTGGCTCGCGTCGTAGACGGGCGCCTTGTACGAGATGGCGAGCTTCGAGAAATCGCGCTGCTCCGCGTCGGTCAGTCGGCGGAGCTCGTCGAGCGAGGCGGTCAGCTCCGGGATGCGGAGCGGCACCGCGGGGTTGGCGCCCACGGGGTGCCAGCCGTCGCCGTAGCGGGCGGCGCGCCGGAGAGCGACCTTGCTGTGCCCGCCGATCCAGATCGGCGGATGGGGCTTCTGCACGGGCTGGGGCAGGCAGCGGATCCCCTCGAAGCGGTAGAACTCTCCCGCGAACGAGGCCGGGCTCTGCGTCCACAGGGTCTTGAAGATCCGCAGGTACTCGTCCGACACCGCGCCGCGGCGGTCGAAGTCCGGGGTGGCGAGCGCGCGGAACTCCTCGCGCATCCAGCCGACCCCCGCTCCCACCGTGACCCGGCCGTTGGAGAGCACATCGATGGTGGCGAGCATCTTGGCCGTCACCACCGGGTTCCGGTGCGGGAGGATCATCACGCTGGAGACGATGCGGAGCACGCGTGTCTTCGCCGCGACAAACGCCATCAGCGTGAGCTGCTCGAGGGCGTCCCCGTCCCCGGGAAAGGCCCCGCTCACCGTGTACGGGTACTTCGAGTCGATACGCTCCGGGAACACGATGTGATCGGACACCATCACCGACGCGAAGCCCAGGGCCTCTCCCCGCGCGAGCAGCGTCTCCAGCGCCGCCGGCGTCGCCGTCAGCCCGCGGGTCGGGAGGTAGAAGCCGTAGCGCATCAGGCGAGCTCCGGGATCACCCAGAGGGGCGGCTGGCCCGCGGCGACGCGCTGGATGTTGTCGAAGCCGTTCCGGAAGCGCGCGGTCCAGTTCTCCCAGGTCGGGCCGGCGGTGTGCGGCGTCAAGGTCACGTTGGGCAGAGCGAACAGCGGGTGATCCTTCTTCGGCGGCTCCTCGGTCATCACGTCGAGCCCCGCGCCCGCGATCTGCCCCGACGTGAGCGCGGCGTGCAGCGCGAGCTCGTCCACCACGGGGCCGCGGCACGTGTTGATCAGCACCGCGCTCCGCCTCATGATGCCGAGCTCGCGGGCCCCGATCATGCCCCGAGTGCTGTCGTCGAGGGGCACGTGCAGGCTCACCACGTCCGAGGTCCGGAGGAGCTCGTCGAGGAGGACGAAGCGCACCCCGAGGGCATCCGCCGCGTCCTCGGAGAGGCGGCGGATGTCGAAGTACTGCACGCGGGCATCGCAGGCGACGATCCGCCGCGCGACCTTCTTGCCGATGTTACCCAGCCCGATGAGCCCCACCGTGCGCCCTGCGAGCTCGCCCACCCGCGCGTCCGCGGGGTCGGCCACGCGCCAGCGGCCCGCCACCACGTCGTTGTGGAAGCGCACGAGGCGCTTGAGCACGGCGAGGATGAGCATGAGCGTGTGCTCGGCCACCGCGATCGCATTCGCGCCGCCGTTGTTCGAGACGGGCACGCCCGCCTTGCGCGCCGCCTCCACGTCCACGTGGTCGTAGCCCGCGCTCAGCAGCTGGACGAGCCGCAGCTTGGGCGCGGAGCGGAAGAACTCACCGCCCATGCGCCGGGCCAGGCCAAGGTAGAACTCGGCGTCCGCGGCGGCCTCGATGAACTCGGGCGTCCCCACGTCCGCCACCACCAGCTCGTAGCCGGGCGGCGCGAGGGCGCGCGCGATGTCGAGCACCGGCGCGGGCTGCTTGGGGGCGAAGAGGATCTTCACGGTTGGGCGAGCGGGATCGTCGCGGTCAGGCATGGCTGGCTTCCATGGACGCGGGTGGTGTGCCCGTCCCCCGTGGTGTCCTCCACGAGGCGGGCGTCCCCGGGGCCGAAGACGTGCGTCGAGCCGTCCCCCAGCCCGATCTCGAGCTGGCCGGACAGGATGATCACGAACTGGCGGCGGGGCGCGGGGTGCCAGTCGATGAATCGGCCCGCAGGGTCCTCACGAAACGCAATCTGGGTGGTCGGG